>Ga0207671_10000334_pt1 | contig 69535 bp, 63 predicted proteins | sample KBSC24metaG_FD_184352 | JGI IMG/M metagenome (GOLD analysis project Ga0207671, IMG submission 184352) | Corn rhizosphere microbial communities from Kellogg Biological Station, Michigan, USA - KBS C2-4 metaG (SPAdes) (version 2) | ecosystem: Host-associated > Plants > Roots > Rhizosphere > Soil... | reverse complement strand
CGGTGGGCATCGACTTATGCTTCCTGCCCGGGCAGGGCGACCCGGATCCCGACGCGGCCGCCTCCCTGCCGCCGCCTGGCGACCCGGCGCTGCCCGTCGTCGTCAGCGGCCGGGCCGACAGCACCGTCGACGAATGGCGCCGCGCGCGCGCAATGGTGGCGCCTCCCGCAGCGGGCTCCTGATCGCTCCTCCCGCCTGCAGACGTTCCTTGACAGCGGCCGGGGTGTGCCCGGACCATGCACGCGTGGGTCAGCGGCAGGCTTGTCTGGTCGGGCTGTTCCTCACGGTGGTCGGCGCGCTCTCCGCGGGCTGCGCCGACACGATCTCGCTGGGGTACCAGGAGCAGATCTTTCCGCCGCATGTCCCCGGCGGCGAGCGGGCCACCGTCAAGGTGATCGTTCACGACTTCCGGCAGAGCGACAGGGTGGGAACCAAGAAGGGCTTTCTCTTCGGGATCTTTGCGGCGGTCGACATGGGACCGATCGTGACGGCCAACGACGTACGCGACTTCGTGGAGGACGCGCTGCAGGCCGAGCTGAGACGCAGGGGTTTCCATTCGTCCGGACCGCCGAACGTCATCGTCGCGGTCGCGCTTCGGAAGTATTTCAACGAGTTTCAGACGACCGTGGCTGCAGGTGACGCCCAGGCCGAGGTCCTCATCGATCTCAGGGTTTACCGGGGATCGATCGAGCAGGGCCCGCCGGTCTACCGGGGTCGGTACCAGGGCAGAGAAACGCTGGAGAAACTCGACTCCCTAGGCGGAGAGAGCGCAAAGCGCGCCCTTGATGCTGCCTTCGCGAACATGATGCGGACCCTGCTGTCCGACCGCCAGCTGATGAGGGCCCTGCTCCAGGCGTCGCAGCAGCCGGCCGCCCCGACCGCGCCCTCCGCCGCCCCCGAGGCGCCCTCCGCCGCCCCCGACGCGGACCCGGCGCAGGAGGCGCCGGCGGGGCGAGCCACGGGGGCGGGTAGTCGGTAACCACCGAGAAACGGCCGGCAGGGCCGCTCAGACCATCGTCCCCAGATCCACGCCGCGGGTCTCGCGGGCCCGCCGCAACGCCACCAGCGCGGGGACCGTCATGGCGGCCGCGTACAGCGACACCGGCACCGTCGACCCATAGGCGTTCAGCAACGCCACGCCGATCAGGGGCGCCACGCCGCCCGAGATGACGGACGCCACCTGATACCCCAGCGAGAAGCCGGTGTAGCGCGCGGCGGTGGGGAACAGCTCGACGAAGAAGGCGGACATGCCGCCCACGATCAAGCCATGGAACAGGCCCCCCACCACGGCGGCGATGGTGATGAGCGCGGGGCCTCCCCGGGCCGTCAGCGGGAACAGCCCGAACGACCACAGCGCCGCGCCCACCAGACCCACGGCCGTGACGGGACGCCGGCCGACGCGGTCCGACAGCGCGCCGGCGGCGAAGATGACGGGCACCTCGATGGCCGAGCCGATCAGCGTCGCCGCCAGCGCCGTGCCGCGCGGCCGATGCAGCACGCGCGTCACGTACACGACGAAGAACGTGGTGAACATGTAGAACAGGGCGTTCTCGCCGGCCTTCACGAACAGCACGGTCAGCACCGCCCGCCAGCGCGCCGCCAGCGTCTGCCCGACCGGCGCGCGCGGAAGCCCGGCCCGGCCCGCCCGGTAGGCCTGGTAAAGCGGCGACTCCTCGATGCGCGCGCGCATCCAGATGCCGACGCCCACCAGCCCGCCCGACGCCAGGAACGCGATCCGCCAGCCCCAGGCGACGAACTTCGGCTCCGACAGCCGGGCCACCAGCAGGGCCAGCACGCCGGCGGACAGCAGGTTGCCCACCGGCCCGCCCACCTGCGGCCAGGCGGTCCAGCGCCCGCGGCGCTCGCGATCCAGGCTCTCGGCGACCAGCACCACCGCGCCGCCGACCTCGCCGCCGACGGCGAAGCCCTGGCACAGGCGCAGGACCACCAGCAGGGCGGGCGCCGCCGCGCCGATCGTCGCGTACGAGGGGATCAGCCCGATGGCCACCGTGGCCAGGCCCATCAGGAACAGGCTGCCCAGCAGCGCGCGCTTCCGCCCGTAGCGATCGCCCAGATGACCGAACACCACCCCGCCCAGCGGCCTGCTCAGGAAGCCGACGGCATAGGTCATCAGCGCCAGCAGCACGCCGCGCAAGGGTGTCGCGGACGGGAAGAACGCCTTGTCGAACACCAGCGCCGCCGCCGAAGCGAAGGCGAAGAAGTCGTACCACTCGATGACCGTGCCGACGGCGCTGGACACCAGCAACCCGCGCAGCCCCGGCGGCACCGCCGCGGCCGCCGGTCTCGGCGCGATTCCGGCCTGGGACGGCATCCCCGCGACTATAGCGTGCGCGGTCCCGACCGAACCGGCGGCAAGGGCGCGGGGCGGCGCCGGACCCGGCTACGCCAGCAGCGAGGCCAGCTCTTTGGCCAGGCCCGACTTGATGGGACCCGCCATGGGCGTCAGCAGCAGGCCCAGCGACATGTCGATGTGCACGCGCGAGGGCTCGATGGTCAGGGTGGCGTCCAGGCCCTTGCGCGACACCAAGAGCTGCCGGTCGCTCGTCCACTTGCAGGCGGCGCCGTACTTGGACTCGATCTTGGCGGTGGCGCCGTCGATGCGCTTCTTCGCCTCGTCGAGGGGCAGGCTGTGGGGGATGTCCACGTCGTACTTTGGCATCAGGAAGTAGCTACCATTTCCGGCGCCGCCACGCCCGTCTCGGTGGCCGGGTCGAAGATCAGCTTCGCCACTTCCATCTGGTTCAGGGCCAGCTTGATGACGGTCCCTTCGCCCTCCAGCAGGCGGGCCTGCTGGAACAGGTGATAGGTCCGCATCCCCTCGCGGACCGGGGGCTCGCCGTGCGACTTCTTCCCGGGCACGCCGCTGACCACCAGGATCTTCTCCCCCGGCTGCAGCATGAACCCCGGGTCGATGATCCCCAGCATCGATCCGCGCTGCTGCTTCTGCCCGGGACGGGGCAGCCGCGAGCTGATGACCTGCAGGCGGGCGGTGTTGATCGCTGTCGCGCCGTCGTTCTGCAGCACGAAGTACTCCTCGTTGATTCGCTTCTTGTCGGGCGCTGCGTGCGCCTCTCGAAAGACCAGTGCCATCGTTTTCCGTTGCCTCCGTGCGCGGACCGCGGGGCGGGCCGCTCAGACCTCGAGAATTTCGCCCTCTTTTTTGGCCAGGATCTCGTCGATGCGCGCGACCGCCTTGTCGGTGGTCTCCTGGACCTTCTTCAGACCGTTGCGCTCATCGTCCTCGGTGATTCCGCCGTCCTTCAGCAACTCCTTCAGCATCTCGTTGCTGTCGCGGCGGGCGGCGCGCAGGGCGACCTTTCCCTCCTCGGCCATCTTCTTCACCAGCTTCACCAGCTCTTGCCGGCGCTCCTGGGTCAGGGCCGGCATGGGCAGGCGCACCATCTCGCCGTCCGAGCTGGGGTTCAGGCCCAGCTGCGCCGAGCGGATCGACTTCTCGATCTCGGGGATCAGAGAACGCTCCCAGGGCTTGATGGTGATCAGCCGCGGATCGGCGACGTTCAGCGACGCCACCTGATTCAGCGGGGTCATCGTGCCGTAGTAGTCCACGCGAACACCATCCAGGATGGCCAGATTCGCCCGGCCGGTCCGCACCTTCGTCAGGTCGCGCTTGAAGGCTTCGATGCCCTTGTCGAGGCTCGCCTGCAGGTCTTTGAGGACATCGTTCAGCATCGCTCTTTTGCTCCTTTACTCTCGTCCGTCTTCGAGCACCAACGTGCCCAGCGGCTCGCCCAGGATGACACGGCGGATGTTGCCCGGCTTGGTCATGTTGAACACCAGGATCGGCAGCTGATTGTCACGGCACAACGAGATGGCCGTCGAGTCCATCACCGCCAGGTTCTTGTTCAGCACGTCCAGGTAAGAGACGCGACGGTACATGCGCGCCCCCTTGTGCTTGTTGGGATCCTTGTCGTAGACGCCGTCGACCCGGGTCGCCTTCATGACGATCTCGGCGCCGATCTCCATGGCGCGCAGCGAGGCGGCGGTGTCGGTGGTGAAGAACGGGTTGCCGGTGCCGGCGGCGAAGATGACCAGGCGTCCCTTCTCCAGGTGGCGGATGGCGCGGCGGCGGATGTAGGGCTCGGCCAGCCGCTCCATCTCCAGCGCGGACATCACGCGCGTGCGCAGGCCGCGGCTCTCCACCGCGTCCTGCAGCGCCAGCGAGTTGATCACGGTGGCCAGCATGCCCATGTAGTCGGCGCTGGCGCGATCCATGCCGCGCGAGCTGGCGGCCAGACCGCGGAAGATGTTGCCGCCGCCGATGACGATGCCCACCTCGACGCCCAGGCTGTGCAGATCGATCAGCTCGTCGGCGATCTGGGACAGCGTGGCCCCCTCGATGCCGTAGCCCTGCCCGCCCATCAGCGCCTCGCCGGACAGCTTCAGCAGGATGCGGCGGTACCTGACCCCGGGGGCCAGCGGCGGTCGCTCGGAATCGGTGGCGGGGGCGGGACCGCTGGTCGGCGCGGCGGGGGTCAGCGGAAGAGGAACGGGGATCTTGGAGGGCTTGCGGGAACGCTTGGCCGGCGGCATCGGCACGCACTCTAGTGCAGAAGGATCGTATTGGGAACCGTGCGCCGGCGCGATCCCCAAGGCGGATCATCCCTGGACTTCCCGCCGGGGCCTGGGCGATAAATCCCTGCCCCATGGCGAACAAGGCGCTGGAATGGATCTTCGTCACGGACGCCCTCCGCGCGGCGCGGGACGAGTTTCGACGGGATGAGGCCGTTCGCGGCAGGGCCCTGCAGCAGGCCCGGCTGCTGGGCGAGATCGCGGGACGGATCGCCGAACCGGCAGAGCCGCTGCCCCCCGGCGATCGGGCGCCGATCGTCATGCGGCTGCTGCGGGAAGCGGTGGCGCTGGCCCTGACCGCCGGCAAGCCGGCGGCCGAAGCGGCGGCGGGCGCGGCGCCGCCCGCGGTCGAGGCGGCTGACCTGGGCCTGACCTGGAACGCGACCCCGGACGGGGTGCTGCGCGACGCAGCGGAGAACCCCGACGAGCTGTCGGCGGTGAAGGCGGCGTTGCTGCCCACTGCCGGCGCGGCCCCGGTCTCCGACGAGGCGGTGGCGCGCGCGCGCGCCTTCCTGGACCGGCTGCTGTGGAACGCGGACGCCCCCCGCCGCCGGGTCGAGGGCTTGTTGATCCAGCGCTGGCTGCGGATCATCGGCGCGCTGGTGGTGCTGGCCGTCCTGGTGGTGGGCATTCGCTTCGCGGTGCGCGGCAAGAACGTGCTCGAGGGCAAGCCGTTCTCCGTCAGCTCGAACTGGCCCGGCTGCGCCACCGACCCCACCTGCGACGGCGTGCTGCTGTTCCACACCAACAACGAGAACGAGCCCTGGGTCATCTTCGATCTGCAGAAGCCGACCACCATTCACGAGATCGACGTGACGAACCGGCCGGACTCGTATCAGGAGCGGGCGCTGCCCCTGGTCGCCGAGGTCAGCACCGATCGCCTGCACTGGAAAGAGGTGGGCCGGCGCACCGAGGCGTTCACCACCTGGACGGATAGCTTCCCGGCCACCACCGCGCGCTACATCCGGCTGAAGGTGGCGCGCGTGTCGACGCTGCACCTGAAGTCGGTGGAGGCGCGGTAGGCGACCGTCACGACCGACGCAGGCGTCGCCTGAGGCGCCGTCACAGCACCAGCAGGCCCACCGCGATCGAGGCGGCGTTGGCGATGGCCGACGCTGCCACGGCGCGCGACAGCGACAGTCCGGGCAGCGCGATCGCGTAGAAGGCGGTCTCCGCCAGCCACGCCCACCCCTCCGAAAGCAGCAACGACGTGCGTCCGGTCAGGCCCACGATCTGGGGGAAGACGAACCACACCAGGGGATGCGTGGCCAGCTGCGCGAAGACCGCCAGGGCGGCCCGGCGCGCGGGGCTGACCTGACACGCGCGCGTCAGGGCCACGACGATCGGCACCTCGACCGCGACCGTGATCAGGAACGCCAGCAACCAGGCCTGCGGCGTCGACATCGCCTCAGGCGGCCCTGACGAACGATACCCGCGCCAGAGAGGGGATGCGGGCGGACCTGATCATCGGGTCAGCGGCGGCGGGGACGGCGATCGACGATCAGGGCCAGCAGGCCGATCAGCAGCAGCGCCAGCGCCGCCACCCCGGCGGACGGCAGGTGGGGGACGACGGCGCAACCACCGCCCCCGCTGCTGCCCATGGTCGCGCCAGAACCACCGCCGCTTCTTCCGCCCGCCCCCCCCATGGCGCCGCTGGTGCCGCCCGCGGGCGCACCTGCCGCGCCGCCTCCGGCGCCACCCGCCGCGGGACCACCACCCGCGCCACCCATTGCCGGGGCGCCACCGGCCCCACCCGTTCCGGCCCCACCGGCGCCACCACCACCGGCGCCCCCCGTCGCTGCGCCGCCGGCGCCACCCTGACCGTCGCCCAGGGGCGGGCCCGTCGGCTGCGCCGGTGTGGGACCAGTGCAAGCCAGCTTCGAGATCACCGTGGCCGTCAGGCAATAGCTCGGCAGGACCGAGCAGGTCCCCCCGGTGCCGCACGACATTCCCACCTGGTTATAAGACGAGCAGCTTCCGTCGGTCGTCGGCACCACCGGCGGGCACGCCGCGCACTTGTACACGGCGGTCGATTGCAGCATGTCGTTGGCGCAATACATCGCGTAGCACTGACCGGCGCCTTGACAGGGCTTACCTACGTCGGCCTTGGCGCAGGTGATCAGCGAATCGAGGCTGGAGCACATCGGCGCGACATCCGCCCGACATGGCTCCGTCCAGCCCAGCAGCGCGACCAACACGACCCCGACCACCCCCACGATCCTGGCGAAGCACGACATGTCGTGATGCTAACCCGATTTGGGGTCGGGCGCGTAAGGGAAGCAGAAAGCGTCGCCCCGGGATGAGGTCCAGCCGACCCGGCACCTGGCCGCGGGGTGGCAGACGGAGGGACCTTTGCAGTACCGTCGCCGGCCATGGATGCGCCCCTGGTCCTGATCGGGATCCCGACCCTGGCGCTGGCGCTGGCGCTGCTGTTCGTCGTCACGACCTGGCGCACGGGCCAGGGCCTGACGCCCCCGGCGCGCGCGCGGCGAACGGCCGCCGTGGCCATCGGCATGGCGCTATGGCTGGCCGCGCAGGCCGCCGCCGCCCAGTCGGGCTGGCTGGGACAGTTTCAGAAGCGGCCCCCGCCGCTGGTGCTGTGGTTCGGCTCCATGATCGTGGGGACGCTGCTCCTCGGCTGGTCCCCGTTCGGCAAGCGCTTCGCCGACAACGTCTCCTTCGTCGGGCTGATCGGCTTCCAGGCCTTTCGCCTGCCGCTGGAGCTGATCATGCACCGCGCGGCCGTGGCGGGGATCATGCCCAGCGTGATGTCGTTCACCGGCTACAACTTCGACATCGTCACCGGCATCACCGCCGTCCCGCTGGCCTGGTACGTCTGGAAGCGCGGGCCCGTGCGCCCGCTGATCGCGCTGTGGAACATCACCGGCCAGCTATTGCTGGTCGCGATCATCATGATCGCGTTCGCCGCCTCACCGGTGTTCCGCGCCTTCGGCGACGCCCAGCTGAACACCTGGGTCGTCCACTTCCCCTACGTCTGGATCGCGGTGATGGTGGGCGCCGCCCTGTTCGGCCACATCGTCACGCTGCGGAAGCTGCTGTCGCTGAGCAAGAAGGACGAGACAGGTTCGGCACCACCGCCATAGCTGCGCATTTTCAAGATCTGAGCCGCACGACGGCTGCGACGCCAGAGCGCGCAACCGCGCGCGGGTTCAGCGACGAGAGGCGCGGCTTTGCCGCGCCGGCCCGCTTCCCAAGAGGGGGGTCTGGTAGGGGGGACAAAGTCCCCCCTACCCCTCTTCATCCCGCCTGCTTCTTCACTTCTTCCACGAAGTCGTCGGCGCGCTTCTCCAGGCCCTCGCCGACCTCGAAGCGGACGAAGCGACGGACCTTGATGTTCTCGCCGGTCTTCGCGATCAGGTCGGTCAGCAGGCCACGGATGTCCTTCTTGCCTTCCGGATCCTTCACCCACACCTGATCCAGCAGGCAGATCTCCTTCGCCCACTTGGCCAGCTGGCCCTCGATGATCTTCGGGATGACCGAGTCGGGCTTGCCGGACTTCTTGGCCAGCTCGACGCGGATCTCCTTCTCTTTCTCGGTCATGGCGGCCGGGATCTCGTCCTGGCTGACGAACTGCGGGCTCATGGCGGCGACCTGCATGGCCACCTCCTTCGCGAACTGCACGAAGTCCGGGTTGCGGGCCACGAAGTCGGTCTCGCAGTTCACCTCGACCATGACGCCGATGCGGCTGCCGTGCAGGTAGCTGACGACGGTTCCCTCGGAGGCGATGCGGGTCGCCTTCTTGGCGGCGGAGGCGATGCCCTTCTTGCGCAGGTACTCGATCGCCTTGTCCATGTCGGCGCTGGTCTCGGTCAGCGCCTTCTTGCAGTCCGCCATCCCGGCGCCGGTCCGCTCCCGCAAATCCTTGATCATCTGTGTCGTCACTTCAGCCATGGTCGTCCTCGTGTGTTTCGAATCAGTTCGATGGAATGCTTCAACCGCCCGGACATCAGAGCGCCGTCAGGCGCGAGTCCAGGCAACAGGCGGCGCGGCCTGGCCGCGCCGGGATACTTCCTAGATCGGGGGGCTCGTCGGGGGACGAAGTCCCCCTGCGGGATTTACGACGCCGGATCTTCGGGCGTCGCGGCGGCCTCGGGCTCCGGCAGATCGCTGCGGCGGCGCGAGACGACCTCGACGCGGGGGCCTTCGCCGCCCGACGAGACGCGGATGGTCTGGGCCTCGCCCTCGCTCTCCTGGTTGCGGCTGCGCGCCTGGGTGGCGCGCTCGCGGCCGAAGCGCTGGCCCAGGATGCAGGCGTCCGCCACCTTCGAGGCGAACAGCTTGATCGAGCGGAGCGCGTCGTCGTTGCCCGGGATGGGGAAGTCGATCAGGTCGGGATCGCAGTTGGTGTCGACCACGGCCACGATCGGGATCTCCAGGCGGCGCGCCTCGGTGACGGCGATGTGCTCCTTGACGACGTCGACCATGAACACTGCCCCCGGCAGCTCGCTCATGTCCTTGATGCCGCCCAGCGCCTTCTCCAGCTTCTCGCGCTCGCGCGTGATGCCCAGGACCTCTTTCTTGGTCATGCGATCGAACGTGCCGTCGGTGGCCATCTTCTCGATGCTGTGCAGGCGATCGATCGAGCCCTTGACGGTGTGGAAGTTGGTGAGAGTGCCGCCCAGCCACCGGTTGGTGACGCAGAACTGACCGGAGCGCGCGGCCTCGTCGCGGATGATCTCCTGGGCCTGCTTCTTCGTGCCGACGAACAGCACGGGGCGGTTCTGGGCCACCGTCTGCACCAGGAAGTTGAACGCGCGGGTGAACGCGCGCACCGTCTGCTGCAGGTCGATGATGTGGATGCCGTTGCGCGCGCCGAAGATGAAGCTCTTCATCTTCGGGTTCCAGCGCTTGGTCTGGTGACCGAAGTGGACGCCCGCCTCCATCATCTCGCGGATGGTGATGGGGGTGTCGAACGACGCCTGCTGCTCGGCGCCGGCAAGGGACGGGACGGACGGGTTGCTGCTGGCCTGGGTCTCTGCTTCCATTTTTTCCTCGCGTTGTTTTCCGCCGCTCGCTTCGTCGGGGTTCGCAACCCGCCCCGGCACTCGCCGGTTCTGGGCACGCACGAACCCCTCCACGAACGTGTGGTGTTGAAAGGGGTCGGATATCTACCACCGTCCCGGCACTGCCGCCACGCAAATTCGCGAGGTTAGGACGGTCCCCGCCGCGGGCGGGGCCGGCACCCGGGTTGCACCGTCACAGTGAAGCATCGCGACAGTGTCGACGCGCCTTGGCCGGCGGTACCCTCGCGGGATTGTAAAGGACCCTGCCCAGCGTCCTTTTTTGAGATAGAAGGAGTCCCCTCATGTCACAGAACACCTCAGGAACTGCCGGAAAAGTCGTCGATATTCGACCCGCGAGCGGGAAGCTCGGCATCTTGTTGCCCGGCATGGGCGCGGTCGCGACGACCTTCATCGCCGGCGTCGAGGCCATCCGTCGCGGGCTCTCCAAGCCGATCGGGTCGCTGACCCAGATGGGCACCATCCGCCTCGGCAAGCGCACCGACGGCCGCTCGCCTTTGATCAAGGAATTCGTCCCCCTCACCAAGCTGGAGGACATCGTCTTCGGCGGCTGGGACCTGTTCCCCGACGATGCGTACCAGGCGGCGTCCAAGGCGGGCGTGCTCTCCAAGGAGCACCTGGCCGAGCTGAAGGACTTCCTGTCGACCATCAAGCCCATGACAGCGGTGTTCGATCAGTCGTACGTGAAGAAGCTGACCGCGACCAACGCCAAGACCGGCAAGTCGAAGCGAGACCTGGCCGACCAGGTCGTCGAGGACATCAAGAACTTCAAGAAGAAGAACAACTGCGAGCGCCTGGTCATGGTGTGGTGCGGCTCGACGGAGGTCTACCGCAAGGAGAGCGCGGTGCACATGTCGCTGGCGGCGTTCGAGAAGGGCCTGGAGGAGAGCGATCCCGAGATCGCGCCGTCGCAGATCTACGCCTACGCGGCGCTGAAGTGCGGCGTCCCCTACAGCAACGGCGCGCCGAACCTGACCGTCGACACGCCCGCCCTGATGGAGCTGGCGAAGAAGAACGTCGTGCCGGTGGGCGGCAAGGACTTCAAGACGGGCCAGACCCTGATGAAGACCATCCTGGCCCCGGGCTTCAAGGCGCGCTTGCTGGGCGTCGAGGGCTGGTACTCGACGAACATCCTCGGCAACCGCGACGGCGAGGTGCTGGACGATCCCGAGTCGTTCAAGACCAAGGAGGTCTCGAAGCTGGGCGTCCTCGAGCACATCCTGCAGCCGCACCTGTACCCGGACCTGTACGGGCACATGCACCACGTCGTGCGCATCAATTACTACCCGCCGCGCGGTGACAACAAGGAAGGCTGGGACAACATCGACATCTTCGGGTGGATGGGCTACCCGATGCAGATCAAGATCGACTTCCTGTGCCGCGACTCGATCCTGGCGGCGCCGATCGTCCTCGATCTGGCCCTGTTCATGGATCTGGCCCAGCGCTGCAACATGAGCGGCATCCAGGAGTGGCTGTCCTTCTACTGGAAGAGCCCCATGACCGCCCCGGGCCTGTACCCCGAGCACGATCTGTTCATCCAGCTGATGAAGCTGAAGAACACCCTTCGCTACCTCAAGGGCGAAGAGATGATCACCCACCTGGGCGCCGAGTACTACGACTAAGAGAGCGTAGGGGGGCAAGCCCCCCTACGGGACCCCCCAGATCTTCCTGGCGATCCCGGCGCGGCGGAGCCGCGCCTCTCGTCGTTGAACCCGCGCGCGGTTGCGCGCTCTGGCGTGGTGGCGAAAACGCCGTCGCTGCGGACCGCAGCCGCTGTCGATTTTTTGTATCGAAGGGCGGGGCTGCTCGTTAACTCCGTGAGGGATGAGGCCTGGCGCCCGGACCGCTGGGCTTCGCCCTCTAAAACACACTAGCTTGGTCTAATGCCCCCGACTCGCCTCGCGAGCCGGGGGCTTCGTATTTCGAGGGGTCTTCGCCGGGGACCCAGCGTGTCGAATTCGTTGTAGGTTGGCGGATGGTTGAGATGAGGGTGGCTGAGCTGTGGCGGTATCCGGTGAAGACGATGGCGGGCGAGCGGCTCGAGCGGGCGCGCGTGGGGCCGCTGGGGATCGAGGGGGACCGGGTGGTGCACGTCGAGGACGAGGATGGGCACGTGCTGACGTCGCGGTCTCATCCCCGCTTTCTCGGTCACAAGGGCACGCTGGGTCCCGACGGCGAGCCGCTGGTCGACGGGAGAAGCTGGCAGAGCGCGGCCGTTGCGGCGGAGGTGGAAGAGATCGGCGGTCGCTATGCGAGCCTGGTGCGATACGACGGACCCGAGCGGTTCGACGTGCTGCCGCTGCTGGTGGCGACGGATGGGGCGATCGCGGCCTTCGGGCAGGACGGGCGGCGGCTGCGCCCGAACATCGTGATCGGTGGTGTCCCCGGGCTGGCGGAACGCGAGTGGCCGGGGTCGTGCCTGCGCGTGGGCAAGATCCTCATTGGAATGCAGACGTTGCGGCAGCGCTGCATCATGACCTCGTTCGATCCCGACACGCTCGCTCAGGACAAGCGGATCACGCTCGACATTTACCGGCGCTTCGAGGGCAAGCTGGCGCTGGATTGCTTCGTCATCCAGGGCGGCGAGATCGCCGTCGGAGACGAGGTCACGCTGGTGCGCGGTCGAGGCTGTTCCGGCGCCGCCACCGACTCGCCCTCCTGAAGCGCCCTAGCGACCGGACGTCGACCGCTCGAGCGCGGTGAGCAACATCACGCGCCTGCGTGGTCGTGGCTGGCCGGCCCTCGGCCGCGCCGTCAGTCCACCCCAACGCGAACATGACGCCGCGTTCCCAGGCAAAAATGATGAACACGCGCCGCGACGGGCACTAGATTCACCGAGGCGAGAAGATGTCGTCCCCGGTTTGTTTGCGAAGATCGTAGGGCAGGCCGCGCCCTTCTTCGTTCCCCCTCGATGGAGATGAGATGAGCACACGCCCTGGCCGCTTTTCCCTGATTGCCTTGTTGTCGGTGAGTCTGATCGGCGCCTGTTCGAGTGGGGGCGGCGGAAGTCCATCGGGTAGCGGTGGCAGCTCGAACAGCGGAGGCAGCTCCGGCACCGGGGGCCTGCACGGCAGCGGCGGCAGCGGCGGAGTCACCGGCTCGTCCGGTGGCACCACGGGGAGCGGTGGCCACGCCTCGGGCGGAACGACGGGAACGGGATCGGGAGGCAATCCCGCGAGCTCAGGTGGCAGCGGCTCCGGCGGCAGCGGCTCCGGTGGCGTTGGTACGGGAGGCAGCGGTTCCGGCGGCATGGCAGTGAGCTCGGGGGGCGCCAGCGCGAGCGGTGGCGCCGCGGCCTCGGGCGGCGCAGCCGGCGGTGGAGCGGCGTCAGGCGGAGCCCCCGGTTCAGGTGGCGCCGCGGCAGGCGGCGCGGCCGGTGGGGCCGCCGGCGCGGGCGCCAATGGCGGAGCAACGGCCTCGGGGGGAGCCACCGGTTCTGGTGGCGCGGCGGGCGGCAGCGGCGCAGCTTGCCCGGCGGGGGCCACGTTCTGCTCAGGCTTCGAGGACAGCGGTATCCCGGCGGGGGCCACGTTCGTGTCCGGGACCGGGATCACCGACTGGACGAAGTCCATGGCGCTGGACACGATGGTCGTGCACGGCGGCAAGCAGTCGCTGAAGGTGCTGCAGACATCGACGTTCTCGCAGAGCTACCTCTCGGTGCCGGTCACCAGCGCGTTCTGGTTCCGAACCTATATCCAGACAGACCTGGCGGTGAACGGCATGCCCCACGACGCGTTCCTGGACATCGACTGGTCCGGCGTCATGCGCGGCATCGAGGTGGTCGAGGAGTACTGCCAGCTGGGCATCAACATCAACGATCAGCGCTGGGGGTCGGATGGGACACACAACGAGGGGTCGTGCCCCACGACCGGAATGGCCCAGCTGAAGGCCAACACCTGGTATTGCCTGGAAGGGTTCTTCGACGGCAGCAAAGGCGCGATGCAGCTCTACCTCGACGGGATGAAGGTGCTCGATCAAACCGGCGTCGCCGACGCCACGCACCCCCTGTCAGCCTTCAAGTTTGGCTACACCGACTACAACGGCCGTAACCGCAACGTGTGGTACGACGACCTCGCGGTGGGGCCGAACCAGCTCCACTGTCAGTAGCGCGTGGCCGCCGCAGCGACGTGAGTCATGGCGGCGCGAGGCTCTGCGTGCGCGGTGATCGCCCAGGAGCGATGACCACGCTGACGATTCAGTTCTTGAGAGCTCCTATGCACCCGCTGGGAGAGCAAGTCATGCCGTCGGGGCAGACGGTGTTTGCGTCGCAGGGCAGCCGACAATCCGCCGTGTGGCCGTTGACGATGTAATCCCCGTAGGGCTGGCAGATGGGCCTGGCCGTTCCCGTCGCCGGAGTCGGACAATCGCTGTCCACCTCGCAATAGTAGGTGCACAGACATCCGTCGCCGCTGACGCCGCCGAACCGTACGGCGATGCGACACGCCGTCGGCTCGCCATCGCAAGGCGCGTACGCGGGCGGGCGGGAGCCCCCATCGTCGGGCGTTCCCCCAGTTCCGGCCGACGAGCACCCCGCCAGGCCGAGCACCAGACAGACGACCAGCTTCATGACCGGCGAGGTTAGCGCCGCGCAGCTCGGGCCAGCCTCCTTTTCGGGCAGCTTCCGGGGAGGCACAGCCTCCCCTTCACGAGTCTCGGTCGCCAGAAGGGGCTGCGGCCGGGCGCGCCCGCCTGCCGCAGCATGTCGCAACGCCGATTCTTTGTATCGAACTGCGGAGGTGGTCGTTACTTCTGCACCTGGATGACGACCCAGTGACCGCGCTGGGCCTTTGCCTACCCGCCCCCACACGTACAGCGAGGAATACATGAGGAATCGAACCGTGTCCCGATCCCTGGCCAGCACTCTCTTGACCGCGCTCGGGGGCATCGCCCTGATCGGATGCGGCGGTCAAACGGCGACGTCCTCTGACCCCGCGACCAGCTCGAACGAAGCGCTGGCCGCCATCGTCGCCTGCGGCCTGGATGACGGCACGATCGAACCTGACGCCCACCTGCACGCGTGCGACCCGCAGGACGTCAAGAAGACCACCATCTGCCACATCCCTCCGGGAAACCCCGCCAACGCCCACACGATCTGCGTGGGGAACGCGGCCGTCTCCCATCACGTGAAGAACCACGGGGACCTCCTGGGGCCCTGCCAGGTCGAGACGCCCTGTCCGCCGCCCCCGCCTTCCTGCGACGACTCGCACGGCAAGGGGAAGCATGATGGTGCCGGAGGCGCCTGCGGCGCCGGCACCGGCGGCGCTTCGGGCACCGGCGGCGCTTCGGGCTCCGGCGGCGCTTCGGGCTCCGGCGGCGCTTCGGGCTCCGGCGGCGCTTCGGGCGGCGGCGGTTCGCCGGGGGCCGGCGGCTCGCCCGCTCCGATGTGCCCGGATGGTCAGGTGGACTGCTCGTCCGACTCCACCGTTTGCACGCCCGATGTGACCTACTGCAACAACGGCTGCTGCGTTCCGGTCATGCCGGTCTAAACACACTAGCTTCGTCTAATGCCCCCGACTCGCGCCACCGCGCGGGCCGGGGGTTTTCGTATTTCTGGCGGTGGCGTGGCCGAACCCGACGTCCCGTTCGCGCCCTATTCCAGCGCCCGTAACGCTTCCGCGAGCGGTCGGAAGGGCTCCGGCAGACTCTCGGCGTCGTCATACTTGGGGCCGTCCACGGCGCGCCGCCCATCCTACCTGCCCGCCGTTCGTCGTGTAATCTGGCGCGGATGACGTCGATGAAGGCCGACCTGCAGCGGATCGCGCGGAGGGCGATGGTCGAGCGGGGGTTGTTGCCGGACTTCTCGGCGGCGGCCCTGACGGAGGCGGGACGGTTCGGCGGGGAGCTGGGCCCCGTAACAGCGGACGTGGTGGACCTGCGAGGGATGTTGTGGGCATCCATCGACAATGACGATTCGCGCGACCTGGATCAGCTGACGGTGGCGGAGGCCGCCGGCGCGGCGACGCGGGTGCTGGTCGCCATCGCCGACGTGGACGCGAAGGTGAAGCGGGACTCGGCCATCGACGTTCACGCCAAGACGAACACCACCACCGTCTACACCGAGGCGCGCATCTTCCCCATGCTGCCCGAGCGGCTGTCGACGGATCTGACGTCGCTGAACGAAGGCGAGGAGCGCCTGGCGCTGGTCATTGACATGCGTGTCGACAACGACGGGCTGGTGACTGCCGGGGATCTTTGTCGCGCCGTGGTCCTGAACAAGGCCAAGCTGGCGTACAACAGCGTGGCGGCCTGGCTGGAAGGGGCGGAGCCTCCGCCCGCCGCGGTGAACGCGGTCGCCGGCCTGGCCGAGAACCTGCGCCTGCAGGATGGCGTGGCGCAGGCGCTGCGACGACAGCGTCATCAGCACGGCGCGCTGGATCTCGAGACGCTGGAACCGCGCGCGGTCTTCGACGGCGAGATCGTCTCCGATCTGCGCATCGAGCGGCCCAATCGCGCCAAGCAGCTGATCGAGGATTTCATGATCGCCGCCAACATCACCACGGCGCGGTTCCTGGAACGCAAGCGCTCGCCCTCGCTGAGGCGCGTGCTGCGCGCGCCCGACCGCTGGGCCCGCCTGGTCGAGCTGGCGGGCGTTCATGGCGTCGAGTTGCCCGCCACCCCCGACGCGCCCGCCCTGGCCGCGTTCCTCGATCAGCGGCGCCGCGAGGATCCGCAGCGTTTTCCCGATCTCTCGCTGGCGGTGGTGAAGTTGCTGGGCCGCGGCGAGTACGTGGCCGACAGCCCCGGCCAGGGAGGCACCGAGCACTTCGGCCTGGCGGTGCAGAACTACGCGCACTCGACGGCGCCGAACCGCCGCTTTCCCGATCTCCTGACGCAGCGGTTGGTGAAGGCCGCCCTCGCCCAGCAGCCGCCGCCCTATACCGGCGGCGAACTGGAGATGCTGGCGCGCCACTGCACGGAGGCCGAGGACGCCGCCGCCAAGGTGGAACGACTGGTCAGAAAGGCAGCGGCCGCGCTGTTGATGCAGCCGCGAATCGGCGAGACGTTCGAGGGCCTGGTGACCGGCGCCTCTCCCAAGGGGACCTGGGTGCGCCTGCTGCAGCCGCCTGTCGAGGGTCGCGTCGTCCGCGGCTTCCAGGGCCTGGACGTCGGGGATCGCGTGATCGTCAAGCTGGACCACACCGATCCCGACCGCGGATTCATCGACTTTTCTCGCTGGAGATGACGCCTTGACGACGACCCCGCCCCGACCGCCATCCCGGGACCACGCCGCCGACCACGTTCCGCTCGCCTACCGCGATCAGGAATTCCTGGACAGCGACGACGCGCGGCCCTTGCGCATCCTGTCCGAGTATCTGGCGCCCCTGCGCGCCCTGCGCGAGCAGGAGGTCCGCGACACCGTGGTCTTCTTCGGCTCGGCCCGCATCGGCCCGACGGGCCCGCTGGCCCGCTACTATCACGAAGCGCGCGCGCTGGCGCGCGCCATCACCGAGTGGTCGATGTCGCTGGAAGGCAGCGCCCACCGGCGCATCGTGTGCTCGGGCGGCGGCCCGGGGATCATGGAGGCGGCCAATCGCGGCGCCGCCGACGCCGGCGGACGCACCATCGGCTTCAACATCGGCTTGCCGCACGAGCAACGCCCGAACCCCTACATCACCCCCAGCCTGTCCTTCGAGTTCCGCTACTTCTTCATGCGCAAGCTGTGGTTCGCGCACACCGCGTGCGCGATGATCGCCTTCCCGGGCGGCTTCGGCACGCTGGACGAAATGTTCGAGCTGCTGACGCTGCAACAGACCGGCAAGCTGGATCGCAAGACCGTGATGCTGCTGTACGGACCCGACTACTGGCGCGAGGTCATCGACTTCGACGCCCTGATCCGGCACGGCACCATCGCCCCCGAGGACACCAAGCTGTTCACGTTCGTGGACGATCCCGCCAGCGCGTTGCAGGTGCTGCAGACGGCGCTGATGCCCACGCACGCGCAAAGGCGGTCGGGGCAACCCGCCCCCGCCGACACGCCGGCGTTCGCACCGTCGTGCCGTTCGAACGGCGACCATCCCTGAGCGCGGCCGTGACGGACGGGTGAAGGCCGCCCGCCGGGCCTACAGGAACGTGTAGATCAAGGTCGCCTCGGTCAGGGTGTCGACCTTGTCGGCGAAGGGCAGGAACCCGTCGGCGTACGGCGCCGCGCCCGGCGGAAGCGGCAGCGGCGCGGGGTTCTGGTCGTAACGGACGGTGAAGCCCAGCGCCAGGCTCAGGCTCTTGCGCAGCAGGGTGGTGACGCCCAGCTTGCCGATCAGCCGCGTGTCCTTGAACGCGTCGACGCCCTTGGTGGCGCCCGTCTGGTCGTTGGCGTTCAGCGCCTGCTCCTTGTTCAGGTTGAACATCGCCTCGCCGCTGGCGGTGATGCCCGTCTCCTTCGACAGCGACCACAGCTCGCCCACGAACAGGCGCGCCGAATGGATGGAAACGCCGTCGATTGTCTTGCCGGGAGACTGCACGTAGCTCTCGTACGAGAAGTCGTAGCCGAGCTCGGCCACCAGCGTGTGCTCCGCGTTCTTCACCAGCTGCCGGCTATACCCGGCCTGGCCCCCGCCGAACAGCGCCTTGCCCGCGATGCGATCGGAGCCGATCTGCGCCAGCGCGTACGCCGAGTTGTTCTCCGTGATGAAACGATCGTAGCGGCCCTTGGCCCTCCACTGGTTCGTCGTCGTCTGCCCCTGGCGCCCCAGCCCGGTGGTGGCCGTTCCCCCGTCGTTCTCGATGGGCACCAGGATGCGCGAGCGGCCATAGGCGACGCCCCCGTTCAGCGACAGCTTGTTCATTCCCGACTGGCGCGACGAATCGAGCGCGAAGGTGCCCGAGCCGGTCTGCGAGTTACCGGTCGTCAGCAGCAGGCCACCCTTCGCCTGCACCTTCCATTCGATCGCCGGTTTCGCCTTCTCCGGGGGCTTGCCGAAGTCATAGGTCGGCACCGCCGTGTTCTGCGCGTGCGCCACCCCGGTCCACGCCAGCAGACCACAAAGAACGGCCCCACCCAGACGCCCAGAAACAATCTTCGGAATTCGCATGGACGGCGAAGATACTCGACCGTCGGGGCTTCGCCAACGCACCGGCAACGGCCGCGCGCGCGGCGCAACAGCCCGCGCCGTCAGCGTTCGTCTGACGGCGCCGGGGCCGGGGCAGGCTCGGCCGGGGGCGCGTCGCCGTCTTTGTGCTTCTTGATCACCGCGTGGCGCCGGGCAGCCGCGCGGCGCGCCGCCGCGGCCTTCTCCTCGTCGCTGCTGTCGCCGCCTTCGCCCGGCGCGCCGGTCTCGATCAGCTGAACGACGGGCGGATGATCCGTCTCGATGGCGACGGCCTTGTCCTGGTAGCCGTTCTTCCGGATCATCACGCGGGCCGGAGTGCCCTTGTCCGCCTCCAGGTTCAGCCACACGGGCGTCCGCCCCACGGGCTCGAACTTCTCGGGCACGTAGACGTCGGCCCCCTCCGGCTCGCTCTGCACCAGCACCGGGATGCGCTTCACCTTCCGGGGCGCCGGGGCAGGCGCGGAGGCCACCGCCTGACCCGTGTCGCTGGAGCCGGGGCCCCGGGGCGCCACCCCTTTGACGACGCCGAGCCCCACCCCCGCCGCGCACAGCAGCGCGACCACCCAGAACGACCCCCGCCGCCACACCGGGCGGGACAGCACCATCGCCGCGGCGGCGCTCTCCGCGCCGGTGGCGCCGGCTTGCGAGGCGGACAGCGCGTGCGGCAGCGCGATGGGCGGCACGGTGCCCGAACGCAGGCCCGACGCCGACCCCGAGGTCGCCGTCGTCGGCGACGTCGGCATCGACTGGGTGGGCCGCGAGGCCGGGTACGCGCCCGTGCCGCTCTCGCCGCCCCCGAAGTTCTCGCGCAGGATGGCCGACAGGTGCGACGGCTTGAAGTGCCAGGCGTGGACGATCTGATCCAGCGCGTCCGCCATCTCGCCGGCGTCCTGATAGCGATCGGCGGGGTTGCGCGACAGCGCCTTCAGCAGGATGGCGTCCAGCTCGGGCGGCACCGCCTGGTTGAACTGCGAGGGCGGCCGCACCTCGCAGCGACGGACCCGCTCGATGGTCTGCAGATCGTTCGCGCCCTTGAACAGGCGGCGGCCCGTCAGCACCTCGTGCATGACGATGCCGGCCGCGAAGATGTCGATGCGGTGATCGACGTTCTCGCCCTCGGTCTGCTCGGGCGCCATGTACGCGTACTTGCCCTTCAGGGTGCCGCTGTTGGTCTGGTCCTGCGTGTCGCCCAGCGCCTTGGCGATGCCGAAGTCCAGCAGCTTCACGGCGCCCTCGTAGGACAGCATCACGTTCGAGGGTGAGACGTCGCGGTGGATCATGCCCAGCGGGCCGCCCTGCTCGTCCGTCAGGCTGTGCGCGTAGCTGAGGGCGCGACAGATCTCGCGGCCCACGTAGGCGACCATGTCGACGCGTGGCGGTCCCGCCTTCTTCCAGATGGCGCGCGTCGTCTCGGCCAGGTCGTGGCCGGGGATGTACTCCATCGAGATGAAGTACTCGCCCTCGACGGCGCCCAGCTCGAAGATCTGCACGATGTTGGGGTGGTTCAGGCGCGCCGACAGCTTCGCCTCGTCCACGAACATCTTGATGAAGGCAGGATCGTCCGACAGGTGCGGCAGGATCCGCTTCACCACGAACACGCGCTCGAAGCCGCCCGGCCCCTGAATGCGGCCCTTGAACACGTCGGCCATGCCGCCGCGTCCAATGCGCTCGTACAGCGTGTATTTGCCGAATTGAATCGGCGGTTCTAGTGGTTGGCTCACGTTAAGAGGAGCAGCGGGTGCCGATGTCCTGCACCCCGGCGGGTGACCCCATCAGGTGACCCCGTTCGCCGAGTCTCCGTGCCGGATCTCCCTTGCTCGCCAGCGTATGATAGCGACGCCTCGTTCGCGTAGCAACGCGGTTTACGAACGATCCCATGCCCGATCTCGCACCGTCTGCCATCCCCGAACGAGCGGGCGACCCGGGTCTACCGCCGCGATTTCCCGGGGCTTCTGGGGTGCTGGTGGTGGCGGTGGGGGGGTTCGATCCCAGCGGCGGGGCGGGTGTGGTGCGTGATCTTCTTACAGCACGCACCTTGGGCGCCCGGGTCCGGCTGGTGCCGACGGCCTGGACGTCCCAGGGCGCCGCCACCGGCGTGCGTTCGATCGAGCCGAGGGAGCCAGGCGCGCTGGCGGCGGCGGTCGTCGAGGCGGTGGCCCAGGCTCCTGCGGCAACCGCCGTCAAGCTGGGGATGATGCCCGATCCCTCCGCCGCCCGGGCGGTGCGGGAGGCGCTGCGGGGCTTCGCCGGGCCGGTGGTGTTCGATCCCGTGCTGGGAGCGAGCAGCGGGGGGGCGCTGTACCGGGGAGCGCCCGCAGAGCTGCTGGCGCTGGCGGCGCGCGCGTCGCTGGTCACGCCCAACGCGGCCGAGGCGGAGCGACTGACCGGCGAACGGGTCGCCGATCTGGACGGGGCGGCACGCGCCGGGCACGCGCTGCTGGCGGCGGGCGCGGCGGCGGTGCTGATCAAGGGGGGCCACCTGTCGGGGGAACAGGCCGTCGATCTGCTGGTCACGCCGGAGGGAAGCCGGACGTTCGCAGCGCCGCGGTTGCCTGGGCCGTCGGTGCGCGGCACCGGGTGCGCGCTGGCCACCGCGATCGCGGTGGCGCTGGCCAGCGGTCAACCGCTGGCCGAGGCGATCGGCTGCGCCAAGTCGTGGCTACACCAGGCGCTGTCACAGGCGGTTCTGGTGGACGACGAGTGGCATCTGTCGTGACCGGTCGGTGCTAGATCCCGGTCCTGACGAAGGAGGATCCGATGAAGCTGGGAGTGTTCGGTACCGGTTCGGTGGGTCAGGCGATCGGCGGCAAGCTGGTGGCGCTGGGTCACCAGGTGAAGATGGGGTCGCGGACGGCGACCAACGAGAAGGCGGCGGCGTGGGTGAAGGCGGCGGGCGGCGGCGCCTCGCAGGGCACGTTCGCCGACGCGGCGGCCTTCGGCGAGCTGGTCTTCAACTGCACGTCGGGCGCGGGCACCGTGGAGGCGGCCAGGGCCGCCGGCGAGGCGAACCTGCGGGGCAAGGTGCTGATCGACGTGTCGAACTCGCTCGACTTCTCGCACGGCTTTCCGCCCACCCTGTTCACGGGGAACACGGATTCGCTGGGCGAGCAGCTTCAGCGCGCGCTGCCCGAGACGAAGGTGGTGAAGTCCCTGAACACGGTCAACGCGAACCTGATGGTGGACGCCGGCAGCCTGGCTGGTGGCGAACATGACGTGTTCGTCAGCGGCAACGACGCCGGCGCCAAGGCGCGCGTGTCGGAGATCTTGCGCGACTGGTTCGGCTGGAAGCACGTCGTCGACCTGGGCGACATCACCACCGCGCGCGGCACCGAGTCCTACGTGGCGCTGTGGGTGCGCCTGTACGGCGCGCTGAAGACGCCTCAGTTCAACGTCAAGCTGGTGCGCTGAACGAAACGAACACGGCCGGCGCGAGGATTCGCGCCGGCCGCTGGCGAAACGATTATTGAACGATTACTGGCAAACGCCGTCGGTGCAGTCGCTGGTCGTGGTGCTGGAACCCGAGGGCATGCAGGTGTTGTCGGTGAGCACGTACGAGCTGCCACCGGCGCAGGCCACGGTGGTGGTTCCGTCGGCGTTCGGGGTCAGCGTCGCAACGACAACGCCGGCAGAGTTCTTGATGGTCGCGGAGGCATTCGCGGTAGCGCCCGCGCCACCTGCACCACTGATGGCAACGGTCTCCGTGTAGCAGAGGGTTCCGCCCTTAGTGACGGTGGAGACGGAGTTGATCGAGAAGGTGGTCAGGTCGATTGACGTTACATCGGACTGCTTCACCCCGTTGCTGTAGCAGCTGTTGACCGTCCCGCCCGTCAGGCTACTGCCGGTCGTCTGCGAGACGCAGGTGCCGCTCGGCAAGCAATTCGACGCGAACGTCAGACAGGGGGGCAGGTTCGAACACGCGCCCGTCGCGCCACCAGCGGCGCCAGCACCGGTGCTGCCGCCCACGCCACCGACGTGGCCGGCGGCGCCGCCCGTGCCGGTTCCGACATGACCGGCGGCGGAGCCGGTGGTGCCGCCGAGCGAACCGGTCGTCCCGCCCATCCCGGACGAGCTGCTGCTGCCACACGCGCCCAGCGTGAGGAGACCCGAGAGGAAAAGCGAACCGAGCAAGGGAAGATTGCGAATGTTCATGAAATATCCTCGAAACGTTGAGTGGACTGAGCGGGTAATTTCGCAGCCGTGCCGGCGCGCCGTCAAGCCGCCTCCGTCACGGGGGGGGCCGTGCCGCCGGGAACGCTGGCGGCGCACCTACGGGCAGGTACCGGCGGCGCACGCCGTGCTGGTCGCGGCGGCCCCGACGGCCGCCGTGCAGCTGGTGGGCAGCTGGTACGTCTGTCCACCGCAGGAGAACGTCGTGGTGGCGCTGTTCGCGGCGACCACGGTCGCCAGCACCGCGCCTGCGGCGTTCTTGAAGGCGAGGCTACTGGTGCCCCCGCCGACGCCGCCCCCGCCCAGCGGGACGTCGTAGGCGTAGCAGAACGTGCCGTTCAGGCTGACTGTCGTGGTGCCGGTCGTGGCGGTGCTGGTGCTGTTGAGTGGCGCGGTGGTCGCCTGCTTCACGCCGTTGCTGTAACACCGGCTGTAGGTTCCGCTGGGCGGCGAAATCGTGATGCTCGTCTGTGACACGCACGTGCCGCTGGGCGCGCAGGTGACGAGGAACTGCAGGCACGAGGGTACGTTCGTGCAGCCGGTGACGCCGCCCGCGCCACTTCTGCCTCCGGTCGAACCGACGTGACCGCCGGCGGCGCCCGCCACACCGCCGGTACCGCCCTTGACCCCACCGGCCGACGCCATCGAGCCGCCACGGCCGCCGCTGCCCGACGAGTTGTTGTCGCCGCAGGCGCCGACGGCGATGAGCCCGGCGAGCGCGAGCGAGGCCAGAAGAGAGAGATGGCGCATGTGCTTGAAGCCCTCGACGCACTCCGGGTGACCGGCCTCGCGATCATCGCAGCCCGCGGTCCGCGGCGTCAAGGAGGCGGTCATCCTGGCCTGACCGCGCAACCACATTGCCGGCCGCGCGATAACGACGCATGGCTCTGGCAAACACCCTGGTCACCTCCTGCTTGCATCTGCTGTGGCCGGCCCGCTGCGCCGCCTGTGACGCCGTGCTGGCCAGCGACGACGCCGTGTTCTGCGGCGCCTGCGCGCAGGCCACCCTGCCCATCGGCAACGCGTGCGCGGGCTGCGCGCTGCCGCACTTCGGGCCGCCGGCGCGCCTGTGGTGTCCCGGCTGCGCCCGGCTCGAGTTCGCCTTCTCGCGGGCCTTCGCCGCCTTCGAGTACGGCGGCCCGCTGGCCGACGCGATCGTGCGCATGAAGCACGGCGATCGGCCCGAGGCGGCGCGACGGCTGGGGCGGCTGCTGGCCGAGCCGCTGTCCCGCGCCCTGGGCCCCGCGGCCGGGCCCCCCATCGACGCCATCCTGCCGGTGCCGCTGCACCCGCGGAAGCTGCGGCAGCGCGGCTTCAACCAGGCGCTCGAGCTGGCGCTGGCGGCGCGCGGGCGGGCCCCGTCGCTGCCGCTGACCTCGATGCCACGGCTGGATCGGACGCTGTTGCGGCGGGTGAAGGAGACGCGCGAGCTGGGACACGCCGGGCCCAGCGTCCGCCGCGTGGCCGTGTTCGGCGCGTTCGGGGTGGCCGATCCGGCGCGCGTGCAGGGCAAGCGCTTCGTGCTGGTCGACGACGTGATGACGACCGGCGCCACGTTCAACGAGTGCGCCGAGGTCCTGGCACGCGCCGGCGCCGAGGAGGTCCGCGTCGTGGCGCTGGCCCGCGCGCTGCGATGACGGAACCGGGGCCAGTCGATGCGTCGCGCTTGATTCAGGTGCCACCGCACCGCAACCTTGGGCCCCGTGAGCAAGAGCGGAACACCGACCACCGAGGCGCCGAAGGTGCTGGCGCGCAACCGGCGCGCGCGCCACGAGTATCACGTCGACGAGGTGATCGAGGCGGGGCTGGTGCTGGCAGGCTCGGAGGTGAAGTCGATCCGCGACGGCAAGGTGACGCTGGTGGACGCCTTCGCCGACATCGACAAGGGCGAGGCCTGGCTGCACCAGATGGACGTGGGCGTCTACGCCTTCGCCCACCAGCGCAACCACGATCCGCGGCGGCGGCGGAAGTTGCTGCTCCACCGGCGCGAGATCGATCGCCTGACGGGGAAGATCCGCGAGAAGGGCTACACCCTGGTGCCGCTGTCGCTGTACGAGAAGCAGGGTCGGGTGAAGGCCGAGCTGGCGCTGGTGCATGGCAAGCAGCAGTGGGACAAGCGGGAGGACAGCAAGAAGCGCGAGAGCCAGCGCGAGATGGATCGGGCCATGTCCGTCCGGCGGCGTTGATGTGATAAGCACCAGTGTGGTGAGCCACGCTTTTCCTGCCGTCGTTGCCGTGCGCGTACGGCGGTTGTTCTCCTCCGTTCCGTCCCGGCGAACCGCTCGGGGTGACGCCGCCGGGGCCGTTGCTGCTGCTCGTTCCCTTGACGAGATCAGGCCGGAGGCTACGCGGCGGCGCGGGCCGTTCCTGACGGTCGCACTGGTCGCGCTGGCGACCATCGCCGGCTGCGATAGTGACCCCAAGGGCGCGCCCGGTGGCGCGGGCGGAGGAGCCCTCGGGGGGAACTCGGGAAGTGCGGGGGGCAGCGGGGACCCGGGCGGGCAGGCAGGACAGGCTGGCCAGGCAGGACAGGCTGGCCAGGGCGGTCAGGGGGCGGTCGCTGGTGACAGCGGCGCCGCGGGCAGCGGTGGCACGGGCGGCACCTCCGGTTGCGTCCCCACCGCGCCGCCCGTCGATCCCAGGATGGCCGGCTGCCCGGCCGTGGCGCCGGCGCCCCTGGGGGAAGCGTCGCACCCGAACGAAGGCCAGATGCACCTGGTGGTGTGCTCGACGACCTGCTACGCGACGAACCCGCCCTCCTCGGGCAATCACTACGGCGTCTGGCCCGTCTACCAGACCTACAGCGCGCCCGTGCCGTGGGGCTTTCTGGTCCATGGCCTCGAGCATGGGGCCGTCGTGGTGTCGTACAACTGCCCGTGCGGATGCCCGGACGAGGTCGCCGCCGCCCAGGCCTGGATCGACGGCCTGCCGAAAGACACCGATTGCGACACGCCGCCGCGCGTGGTGCTGGCGCCCGATCCGGGTCTGGACGTGCGCTGGGCGGCGTCGGCCTGGACCTGGACGCTGCGCGCCGACAGCTTCGACCCCGTCGCGTTCCAGGCGTTCTTCACCAGTCACTACAACAAGGCCCCGGAAGAGATCTGCAGCGGCTACACCGACGGTTCCGCCACCGGCTGGTGCCAGTGACACCGCGAACAAAGGCACGGGCGGCGACCTGAGAAGGTCGGCGCCGCCGGGGCAAGGCGCCGCCGGGGCAAGGCGCCGCCGGGGCAAGGCGCCGCCAGCGGGCGCGCGCCTTGACAGGACTCCGGCCCCGCGCATATTCGTGGACTCTGGCGGTCATGCGCGCACGTGTCGAGAATCACCGTTTGCTGCTCCTGGCGGGCCACGGTCTTTCGCGCCTTCGCCGCGCCGGCGGGGCCAGGACCGTGCTGGTGGCGGTGCTGCTGGCCGTCGCGGCCACGGCGCCTTTCGCGGCCTCGTGGCACGAGGCCAGCGTGCAGCACGTGCGCTGCGCCGAACATGGCGAACTGACGCACGTCGCGGTCAACACCGATGCGCGCGCCGCCGCCGTCCCGCATCGGTCGGGCGCGCCGCGCGTCTCCGTGAACGGGGGAGAGGCCGGGGCACCGGCGGAGCACGAGCACTGCGAGTTCGCCTTCACGGTCCAGGGCAGCGGACAACCGACTCCGCTCCACACCACGGTGCGTACCCTTCCGCCCAGCGTGGCGGCGCCGCGTCCGGCGCTGAACCTGCCCGCGCCGGGGCGTGCGTTCGTCCTGGCCAGCGCCCCCAAGACGTCGCCCCCGTCCGCCTGAGCCAGGCCGGGCCCGGTCCAGCCCCCGCGGCCCGCTCGTCCTGAGCGCTCGCGTCCTGTCGCTGCCGGGCGCAACGCCACGACGGCTCGACGGACAGCACGTCGGACGCGTGACGAGAGATCGGGAGGCGCCGGGCGGATGCCACGACCGTCGAGGAATCGGGACGGTCCCACCGCGCGCTCGGCGCCTGGCATCGATGAGCGCTCCCTGCGGCTGGCTGGTCCAGCCGGGCGCATGGCACCCGCCGGCGCGACGCCGCCGAAAACGATCGAGGCCGACGCAGCCGCCGCGGGCGGGGCGCCTTTCCCGGCGCCGCAGTCCGAGGAGAACCGCCGGTACACAGCCGCCGAAGACGAACGACCCGACACGCACCCGCCGGGGCTCGGACCGCCCTTTCCAGCGCCGCATTCCCAGGAGAACCTTTGCCCTCTACCGAAAAATACATCCTTGCGCGCCCCCGGCCGCCCTCGCGAGGCCGCCACAGCCGCGGGCCCCTCCGCGCGTGTGCCCTGTTGCTGGCGATCGGCCCGTCCGCGACGGCCCTGGGCCAGTTCGCGCCATCACCAGCGCGGTCGCCGGCCAAGGGCAGCGCCGAAGTCTCGTCCGACCCCCAGGCCGGCGCGGCCGATTCCCCGTCCGCTAGCGCGGCGCCCTTCCAGCCTGCGGCCCCCGGAGGCGTCTCCCCGCCCATCGTGCTGGAGCAAAGCCAGGCCACGTACCCGGCCGAGGCCATCGCCGCCGGTCCGTCGGGCGACGTGGCGGTTGCGCTGACCATCGATGCCACCGGCCAGGTCACGGGCACCGCGATCGTCCGCGGCGTCGCGCCGGCGCTGGATCGCGCGGCGTTGCAGGCCGCCAGCCGCTGGCGCTTCAAGCCCGCGGAACGAGACGGCGTGCCCCTGCCCAGCCGCATCCAGTTGCTGTTTCACTTCGATGCGCCTTCGCCCTCCCAGCGCGCGGCCGCCGCAGCCACCGCCAGTGCTTCGGGCGCCGGTGGCGCCGCACCTCCGGCCGCCGCGCTCCCCGTGGCGACGCCCGTTGCCCCACCACCGGCACCCGCGGAATCGGCGCCCGCGCCGGGCGGTCCCCGCGTGCTGGACGTCTCCGTGGTGGGCCGGCGCCCCCCCACCAGCCGCGGCGCCTCTGACTTCCAGATCCGCGTCGATCAGCTGGCGCAGGTGCCGCACGCGAACGCGTCCGACATCCTGAAGCTGGCGCCCGGCATCCTGCTGACGAACGAGGGGGGCGAAGGCCACGCCGAGCAGGTGTTCATGCGCGGCTTCGACGCCCGCGAGGGCCAGGACGTCGAGTTCACCGTGGGGGGCGTGCCCATCAACGAGAGCGGCAACCTGCACGGAAACGGCTACGCCGACACGCACTTCATCATCCCCGAGCTGATCCAGGGCCTGCGCGTGGTCGAGGGCCCCTTCGATCCCGCCCAGGGGAACTACGCGGTGGCCGGCAGCGCCGACTACCAGCTGGGCCTGGCCGAGCGCGGCCTCTCCGTCCGCTACACCACGGGCAGCTTCGGCACCCAGCGCGTGCTGGGCCTGTTCGGCCCCGAGGGGCAGAGCACGCACACGTTCGGCGGCGCCGAGATCTCGAAGAGCGACGGGTTCGGACAGAACCGCGCGGCGGAGCGCGGCTCGGCCATGGGGCAGTACGAGGGCCGGCTGGCGAGCGGCAGCTACCGGCTGACCGCGCAGGTCTACAGCACGCACTTTCATTCCGCGGGCGTGATCCGCGAGGACGACTACGCCGCGGGGCGCATCGGGTTTTACGACAGCTACGATCTGCTGCCCGCCACGCGCCAGCAGGTGCCGGAGGGCGGCGACGCCTCCCGCGCCTCGATCGCCGCCGACGTCGAGACGAGGGCGGGCAACACCACGCTGACGCAGCAGGTGTTCGTCATCAAGCGCGACATGCGCCTGCTGGAGAACTTCACCGGGTTCCTGCTGGACGTGCAGGAGCCATTGCAGAGCACCCACGGACAGCGCGGCGACATGCTGGACCTGAACGTGAACGAGCTGACGCTGGGGGCGCGCGGCGCCGCCCACCTGACCGGCGACCTGTTCGGGCAGCGGCAGGAGCTGTCGCTCGGCTACGTGGCACGCGCCGATCAGGCGGCCGGGACGCAGCAGCGCCTGGAGGCCGGCACGGGGGTCCCGTACAAGACCGACAGCGATCTGGTCTCGCAGCTGGGCGACATCGGGCTGTTCGGCGACGCCAACCTGCGGCCGTGGCGCTGGCTGTCATTGCGGGGCGGGGCGCGCGCCGAGGTGCTGACCTACGACGTGCTCAACAACTGCGCGCAGCAGGACGTGGCCCACCCCTCGACCACGAACCCGCCGGTCGACCAGAGCTGCCTGACCCAGCAGGATCGCGGCCGCCCCCGTGAGGCCGACCAGCGCGCCTCGACCTCCAGCATGGCCCTGCTGCCGCGCGCGTCGCTGATCGTGGGGCCATTCCGGCGGCTGTCGTTCTCGGCCAGCTACGGGCGCGGCATCCGCTCGGTCGACCCGGGCTACATCAGCCAGGACGTGAAGACGCCCTTCGCCAGCGCCACGTCGTACGAGGCGGGGGTGTCCTTCGCGGGCGAGCTGGCGCGCACCACGCTGGTGGCGCGCACGGTGCTGTTCCAGACGGTCGTCGATCAGGATCTGCTCTTCAGCCAGACGGCCGGCCGCAACGTGCTGGGCGTCGGCACTACGCGCACCGGCTGGCTGGGCGCCGTGCGCTGGACGGGCAGCTTCTTCGACGAATCGGCGAACCTGACGCTGGTGAAGGCCACGTTCAACGACAATCACGAGGCCGTGGCGTACGTGCCGAGCGCGGTGTTCCGCTCGGACACCGCGCTGTTCGCTGCCCTGCCCTGGCGACTGCGCGGCCTGCCGGTGCGGCTGTCCCTGAACGGCGGCGTGACGTACGTGGGACGTCGGCCGCTGCCGTACGGTGAGACCAGCGACCGGATCGTCACCGTGGACGCGTCGGCGATGGTGGCCTGGTCCCACTACGAGCTGCGCCTGCTGTCCACGAACCTGCTCGACAGCAAGTACCGCCTGGGCGAATACGACTACGCCTCTGACTTTCGCGGCGCCGCGCAGCCCACGCTGGTCCCCGAGCGCACCTTCACCGCCGGCGCCCCTCGTGGCCTGTTCCTGAGCGTCGGCATCACCTTCGGAGCGTCGTCATGACGGAACCGCGAAGCCTTCGAACCTGTCGGTCGGGCGCGCTGCTGCTGGCGCTGGGCGCCGCCTGCTCTGCGGGCAGCACGGGCGGCGAGACCCTGGACGTCCCGGTGGCAGCGGCCGGTCCGGCGACGGCGGTGGCGGGCCAGCCGCTGGTGTGCGCCGCCGATCCGGCCTGGACGATCACCGTCACCGCCGCGTCCCTGCACGTGGGCGCCGTCTATCTGGATCAAAGCCAGCCGGTCTCGGGCGCGCAGTCGACAGGCTGCATCCTGACGGGCACCTACGTCGCGCAGGAGCTGGCGGCGCTGGACGTCGACGTGCTGTCCCCGGCTATGCAGTCATTTCCCGCGCTGGCGCACGCGGTGACCACCCCGCCCGCCCTGATCGGCGAGGTGTGGCTGACGCGCGGCCCGATCGACGCGGTCCCCAGCAGCACGCCGGTGCTGCCCATCCTGACGGTGGCCGGCGACGCCATGCGGACCGCGACCGGCGACGTCTTCCCGTTCACGGGCACGGTCACCATCGAGGACAACTACCAGACGAGCGGCGCCACGGCCGGCGGCAACCCCATCTGCAAGAAGCGGATCGTGACGCCCATCCCCGCCGCGGTCGCGCTGTCGGCGACCGGCGGCCTGCTGCTGCGGATCGATCCTTGTCGGTTCTTCACGGCGATCGACTTCACCGCGCTGCCGGCCGGCGACACGCCCGGGACGTACCGGTTCAGCGACGATCCGGCCGCCCCTGATTACGCGCCGACGGCGTCCAACCTGTACGCGAACCTGCACAGCAGCGCGCCCTACACCTTCTCCTGGACGGACGAGCTACGACCATGAACGCGACCATGAACGCGACCAAGAGGCGAACGAACTGGTGGGCGATGAGCCTGGCTGCGTTGCTGGCAGGCGCGGCCTGCACCGGCAACGGCGGCACGTCCGATGGCGCCGGTGGCGCGCCGGGCGTCTTCATGGCGCCCGGCGATCCGGGGCCGGGCGGCATCCTGTTCGCGGCCTCGGGCGAGGTGCTGGCGCTGACCGGCTACGACTTCCCGCCGCAGCCCAGCGACGCGCCCGCGTTCATCGACGGCTGGCAGCTTCGCTTCACGCGCCTGCTGACCACCATCGACAAGCTCAGGCTGTCCTCGAACCCGGACGTCGACCCGGGCAACCAGGCGCTGAGCGGGACCGCGCCCGGCGCCGTCGGGGGAGGCGTCGTCGCGGAGCTGGACGGTCCCTGGGCCGTGGATCTGGCGCACGACGGACCCGACGACCTGGCGGGCAAGGGCGAACCCGGCGTGAAGGCGGTGCCCCTCGCGGCGCTGCGCGGGCAGAACCGCAATGGCGGCCGCTCCTTCGCCACCGACGGGACGCGCTACGCGTTTGGCTTCGACCTCGTCACCGCAGCCGCGGGCGCGCTGAACGTCAACCTGGACGCCGGCGCGCAGGCCGACTACGCCCAGATGGTCGCGGATCAGTGCACCGTGCTGTACGTGGGCACAGCCACCTTTCGGGGCGGGACGCTGCCCGGTCACGCGGACTGCAACGCCGGTCATGACGCCTGGCCCGCGCCGGGCACGCCGGTCCCGTTCCGGCTGTGCTTCAGGTCCCCCACCACCTACTTGAACTGCCAGAACGCCGACCTGACGGGCCAGCCGCTGGCCGGCGAGGACTACCAGCGGGGCATCGCCGTCGACGGCACGCGCTCGACCCTGGCGCAGGTCACGCTGCACACCGATCACCCCTTCTGGGACAGCGTGCTGCACGATTCGCCGGCGCACTTCGATCAGTTCGCGGCCCGCCTGGTGGGCCAGCCGCCCGGTACGACGGTGACGCTGGACATGACCAGGGGCGTGGACTTCGGCGCGTACACCGACGGGCTTGGCGCTGCGGTGTCGTGGCGCGCCTGCATCGATCCACCCACGGATGTGCATGCCGCGTTCACCGGACCGATGGCGTTCGATCGCGAAAGCTTGCCGCGGGCCGCGAACGCCGACGACCCGACGGGCCTGCACGACTACTACGACTTCTCCACCTACAACCAGAGCACGCAGGGGCATCTGAACGCCGACGGACTGTGCGCCATTCAGCGCCACTACCCGTCGCCGCTGTGAGGAACGCATGAACGCGATCGAGACCGTCAAACAGGTGCTGCTGGCCTCGGGCGCAGGCTGGATCCTGTGGTTCCTGGGGTTGCTGTCCGCGGCCAGTCTGGCCCTGGCCGCCGAGCGCTGGCTATACCTGCGCCGGCGCGGCGGAGATCTGGAGTCGCTGGCGCGGTCGCTGGACGCTGACCTGGCCGCGGGCGCGTTCGACAAGGCGCGGGCCACCCTGGCCCAGAGCACGGCCGTCGCGGCGCGCGTCGCCGATGCGGGACTGCGGCTGGCGGACCGCGGGACCGCCTCGGCCGAGAAGGCGATGCAGAGTGCGACGGCGCTGGAGCGCACGCGCCTGGAGCGCGGGCTGGCGTTTCTGGCCACCGTCGGCAACAACGCGCCTTTTCTGGGGCTGTTCGGCACGGTGGTGGGCGTCATTCACGCCTTCGAGGAGCTGGGGCACGCCGCCCCGGGACACGGGGCCACGGCGGCGGGCCAGGTGGCGTCGCAGGCGGTCATGGCCTCGATCGCCGAGGCGCTGGTGGCGACCGCGGTGGGCATCTTCGTCGCGTTGCCGTCGGTGGCGCTGTACAACTACCTGCAGCGGCGGGTGGCGTCGCTGCTGGCGGGGACGGACGTGCTGACGAACCTGGTGCTGGCGTACATCGCCGAGGGCGACGGCGGCGATCCCGATCCGGGCGCGCCGACCGGACCGGCCCGCCGCGGCGGCGAGGTGGCCCGTGGCGCAGTCTAGCGGTCAGGACCAGAACGGCATCATCGCCGGCATCAACGTCACGCCACTGGTCGACGTGATGCTGGTGTTGCTGGTGATCTTCATCGTCACCGCGAAGATCATCGTCACGCCGGCGGTGCCGCTGGATCTGCCGCATGCCGCCCACGGCGAGGAGGTGCAGGTGGTGCTGTCCCTGGTGGTGCCGGTGCAGGGCTCGCTGCTGGTCAACGGCGCCGCCGTACCGGACGATCGCGCGTTGATCGACAGCGCCCGCCGCGCGCTGGCCAGCGACCCGGAGTTGCGGGCGGTGATCCAGGCGGACGGCGCGGTGCCGCACCGGCGCATCGTGCACATCCTGGATCTGCTGCGCGACGCCGGTGTCACCCGGGTGGCGTTCGGCGCCCTGCCCGACGAGCGGCCGCGATGACGAGTTCGACGAAGGATCCGACGAAGGATTCGACGAAAGGTTCGATGAAGACCTCGCCGCGCGCTCACCCCGGCGGGATCGCCGACCTCGTCTTCGCGGGCGAGCGGGGCGGGCGCGACGCGCGCCTGGCCGCCAGCGCCCTGGCGGTGCTGGTGCTGTACGGCGCGGCGCTGGGGCTGTCCGAGGTGCTGGGGGCGCCGGTGGCCAACTGGAGCGCCGAGATGGCGGCACGCATCCACGACGCCATCGCGCGCGAGCGCGCGGTCGATCTGTCCCCGCCGCCCCCACCGGCTCCGCCACCGCCTGCCGAACAGCCGCCGGCGCCGGTGGCGGCGCGCGCCGCCCGTCCGGTGCGCGCCGCCGCCCCGCGGGCGGCAAAGGCCAGCCCACCCGCCCAGGCGGGGAAGCTGACGGCGGTGACCAGCGATCCCGTCGACTTCAGCGGAGCCGCCTTCGTGGTGGGCGGAGCCGCGACTTTTCCCGGTGGCGTCTCGGCCGCGCAGGGACGGGGCACGAAGCCGGGGACCTCCACCGACCCATCAGCGACGGGGGCCACCGGCGACGCGGGCCGCTCGCGCGGCCCCAGCCGCGCCCGCCCGGTGTCACTGGATCAAGCCGCCTGGTCCTGCCCCTGGCCCGCCGAGGCCGACGCCGAGCAGGTGAACGAGAAGACGGTGGTCCTGCGTGTGCGCGTGCAAGCGGACGGCCGCGCCCAGTCCGTCGAGGTGCTGTCGGATCCCGGCTTCGGCTTCGGCGCGGCGGCCCGCGCCTGCGCGCTGGCCACGCGCTTTGACCCGGCCCGCGACGCCGACGGTCGAGCCGTCGGCGCGCTGTCCGCCCCCATCCGGGTGCACTTTTACCGATGAGGGCGGCGCGCAAAGGCCGGGGGGTGGCGGCGCTCTTGGCGCTGATCGGATTGGTGCCGTTCGGCGGCTGCCACAAGCGCCCCGCCACCCGGGACGACTGCCTGGCGGTGATCGATCGCCTGGTCGCGCTGGAGCTGGTCGAGTCGGGTTTCCGTGATCCGGTCGTGCAGGGTCGCTGGACCGAGGAGCTGCGCCAGCGCCTGGCGCCTCACCTCGGCCGCTGCCAGGGGCGGCGCGTGCCCGAGGATCTGCGCCCCTGCCTGGCTTCCGCCCGGACCGCCGAGGAGGTCGAGCACCGCTGTCTGCGCTGACCTCTGGCGACCGACGCCGGTAGCTGAATGGCGGGCGCTGAATTATGGTGGGGTCCATGAAATCGACCCTCCGTCTCGTGTCCCTGCTGTCGCTGCTGTTGCTGCCCACCCCTCGCTTGCTGGCGGCGCTGCCCTCGATGGGCGATCCGGCCAAGGTGACGCTGAAGACGACCCCGGTGACCGGCAACATCTCGCTGATCGAAGGGGCGAACGGGTTCGCCGGCGGTAACGTCGCGGTGTCCACGGGCATCGACGGTCTGTTCGTCATCGACGACGAGTTGCAGCCGATGACGCCGAAGCTGACGGCCGCGCTGACGGCGCTGGCCCCCAAGGCGAAGGTCCGCTTCGTGGTGAACACGCACTGGCACGGCGATCACACCGGTGGCAACGCGGGCATGACCGCCGCGGGCGCCGTCATCGTCGCGCACGAGAACGTCCGCAGGCGGCTGAGCGTCGATCAGGTCATCAAGTTCATGGGCGAGAGCCACAACGTGCCGGCGGCGCCGCCGCAGGCGCTGCCGGTGGTGACCTTCGCCGACGACGTCACGCTGTACCTGAACGGCGATGAGGTGCACGTGATGCACGTCGAGCCAGCGCACACCGACGGCGACGCCATCGTCCAGTTCAAGAAGGCAAACGTGGTGCACACGGGCGACACCTTCGTGGCCGGCTATCCGCTGGTCGACGTGAACAGCGGTGGTCGCTTCGAGGGCTTCATCGCCGTCGCCGACCGCACCCTGTCGTTGTGCGACGACGCCACGAAGATCATCCCCGGCCACGGTCCCGTGATGACGAAGGCCGACCTGAAGGCCTGGCGGGACATGCTGGTCACGGTGCGGGATCGGCTGAACAAGATGGTCGCCCAGAAGAAGACCCTCGAGCAGATCAAGGCCGCCAAGCCGACCGCGGAGTTCGACGCCCGGTGGGGCCAGGGCATGATCAACGGTGACACGCTGATGGACTCCGCCTACGAGACGCGCCCCGGACCGGGAAGCAAGCCGGCCGCCGCGAAGGGCCCCAGGCCCGCCGCCAAAGCGCCGGCCAAGGAGTGATGGGGCAGGACCGATGCCCTCGCCGCCGGCCAATTGCGTACTTATTTGATGCTTAATTACGCCGTCCGTCTGCGGCGGACGGTTTTGCAATTGACCGAATATGGTCTTACCGTTTCGGCATGGCCTCGCACATGTCGCCTGATCCGGTGACGTCGGCGATAGCCATCTCGGAGGGGTCCGGGCCGGTCGCCGGGCTGGACCCGGCAGGACGCGTGGAGGCGTGGGACCCCGCCCTGCAAGCGGTGTGGGGCCGGCCGGCGGAACAAGCGATCGGTCACAAACTGCCGGAGCTGCTGGTTCCCCTCGAGCCCAACGAACTTCCCCCGCTGGGGCAGATCCGCGGTGCCGCTCCGTGGTCGGGGATCGTGGCCTTGCTGCCCGCCGACGGCGGCGCCCCGCGGCCGAGCGGCCTGCGGCTGTCCCGTGCGGCCGGCTCGGAGGGACTGGAGCTGCGTCTGGCGCCGCTGTCCGTCCTGGCCGCCGACGAGCCGAACGCCGACGCGGCGATCGAGCCGGTCCGTGACCTGCAGCGGTTCGCCGGACTGCTGGAGTCGATGCCGGGCTTCTGTTACACGATCGACCGGGAGCTGGTGTTCACGTCGTCGTCGGGGAAGGGCCTGGCGGCCCTGGCGCTGCAGCCCGGGCAGGTCATCGGCCAGAACGTCCGGGACCTGTGGGGCACACACGACGCCAGCTACGAGCCGCTGGTCTGTCATCTGAAGGCGCTGGCCGGCATCCCCGCCAGTTACAAGGATGTCTGGCTGGGCCGCTCGCTGGAGTATTCGCTGCGGCCGCTGCGCGACACCGCCGGCGCGATCATCGGCGCCGTGGGCGTGGCCATCGACGTCACGGACTGCGAGACCGCCCGCCAGGAGCAGGTGAAGCTGGCGGCGCAGCTGCGACAGTCACAGAAGATGGAGGCGCTGGGGCGGCTGGCCGGCGGCGTGGCGCACGACTTCAACAACTTGCTCACCTGCATCATCGGCAACCTGGCGCTGCTGGAGGAGCAGGTGCGCGAGGGCACCGAAGCAGCCGCCGCCGTGCGCGACGCCACCGAGGCCGTGGAGAGCGCGACCTCCTTGACCAGGCAGCTGCTGCAGTTCAGTCGCAAGCAGATCATCTCGCCCCGGCCCATCAGCCTGAGCGCCCTGGTGCAGCGCCTGGCGAAGCTGCTGGAGCGGCTGGTGGGCGACCGCATCCCGCTGGTCATCGAATGCCAGCCCGACCTGTGGAGCGTGAACGCCGACTCGGGGCAGATGGAGCAGATCGTGGTCAACCTGGTGGCGAACGCGCGCGACGCCATCAGCAAGGACGGGCAGATCGTGGTCGCGACCCGCAACGTCGATCTGACCGAGACGGGCGCGGTCGTGCCCGAGTCGCTGCACCCCGGCCTTTACGTGGCCCTGTCGGTGCAGGACACCGGCCGCGGACTGTCGGACGTCGAACGCAGCCGCCTGTTCGAGCCCTTCTTCACCACCAAGGACGTCGGCGAGGGCACCGGCCTGGGCCTGGCCACCGTGTACGGCGCGGTCCAGCAGAACGGGGGCGCCATCACCGTGGAGAGCGCGCTGGGAAAGGGAACGACCTTTCGCATCCTGCTGCCGCGGGTCGACTCCGCGCCGGTCGCCGACGCCTCGGCCACCAACGCGCGCAAGAGCACGGGCGGGATTCGCGGGGGGACCGAGACCATCCTGCTGGTGGAGGACGAGCCGTCCGTGCTGGATCTGGCCCAGCGAACGCTGCAGCACCTGGGCTACAACGTGCTGCCGTGCGGGGGCCCCGACGAGGCGCTGCGCACCTTCGACGAATATCAGAACCGGGTGCAGCTGCTGGTGACGGACGTCGTCATGCCGCGCATGAACGGCAAGGATCTGGCGGCCCGGATCACGGCGCGGGCGCCGGGCGTGGCGGTGCTGTTCACGTCCGGCTACGGCGAGAACATCATCGCCAAGCAGGGCGTCATCGACGACGGCATTCACTTCATCGGCAAGCCCTACCGCCCCGAGGATCTGGCCCGGCGCGTGCGCAGCTTGCTGGACATACAGGCCGCGCTGCCGAAATAGCGGGGGGAGGGGCCACGCGCTCACCCAGGGCTGCGGTTCTCTCCAGGTGGCAGGCCAGGCGAACGAGGCTCCCTGCCAGATCGACGCGCTGACGCGGCTGCCGCTACCGCATCGATCGATCTCCGACGGTGATCACGCCCCGTTCCGCGCCGGAGGCGAAGGAAGGGCGGAGGCCGATGACTTCGCCCTCGCGATGCAGGCAGCGCGCGCGTTACCGAAGTCGGCCGCGTTCGAAAAGGGCGCTGAATTCCCACCTACATCGACACACCAAAATGCATTTCTCCGTCGGTCTTCGGTCGAAAAGCGCGGTGAAAAAATTGACCGTGACACATGCCGGTCGACAATGGCAACACATCATGGAAGCGCTGATCGAGTCGAATGGGGCGACAGCGCCGAGGTCAGCGGCGAAGCCCGACGCCTTCGAGCTGAAGGGCGTGATGACCTCGCTGGCCGTGCTTCGCCTGTTCAGCCTGGACCTCTCGTTGATGGAGCGGCAGCTGCGCATCAAGATCGCGCACCTGCCGCAGTTCTTCCAGGACGCCCCGGTGGTGCTGGATCTGGGCGGCCTGGCCCTGGGCGGGGCCGAGGTGACGTTCGCACCGCTGATCCGCTTGCTGCGCGAGTGCCATCTGGTGCCCGTGGCCATCACCAACGCCAGCGAGGCGGGACGCGCCAACGCCGTGGCCGAGGGCCTGGGCGTGATGCCCTACCGCGCCACCCGCACCGCCAGCCGCGCTGCCGTGACCGTGCCCCGCGGTGAGCCGACGCCGCAGTCGTCGCCCGCCGAGATCACGCGCGTGGTGCGCGCCCCGTCGCGCACGGCCCCCGCCGACGACCGCCGCACGCCCGTGCGCACCATCGCGGTCGAGGACATGCCCACGCCTGCCCCGGTCGTGGCGCCCGCGCCGGTGGCGCCGGCCCCGGCGCCCGCCCCCCGCGTGGCGCGCGGGGCCCGCCCGGCTATGGTGGTGCGCCAGCCGGTCCGCTCCGGCCAGGTCATCTATGCCGAGCAGTCGGATCTCATCGTTCTGGGGCCCGTGAACCCGGGCGGCGAGGTGATCGCGGATGGCAACGTGCACCTGTACGGCTTGACCCGCGGTCGGGTCATCGCCGGGGCGCAGGGCTACGGCGAGGCGCAGATCTTCTGCCAGCGCCTCGAGGCCGAGCTGGTGGGCGTGGCCGGCGCCTTCATGATGGCCGAGGACATCCCGGCCAAGCGGCGCGGCAAGTCGGCCCGGATCTCGTCGGTCGATGGCGCCTGCCGCATCGAGGATCTCTGAGCGGCCGTCAGCAGCAGGGAAGACCAGCAAAAAAGTTGTGTGGCGCCCGATGGGGCGCTTTCATGGATTAGGAAAGATTCACCCCGAACGGAGGTTTGCCAGTGTCCAAAGTCGTCGTCGTCGCATCAGGAAAAGGCGGAGTGGGGAAGACCACCACCAGCGCGAACATCGCCGCCGGTCTGGCCCAGAAGGGACACAAGACCGTCGCCATCGACTTCGACGTGGGGCTGCGCAACCTGGACCTGGTCCTGGGCTGCGAGCGCCGGGTCGTCTATGACTTCGTCAACGTCATCAAGGGCGAGGCCAAGCTGAACACCGCCCTGATCCGCGACAAGCGCATCGAGAACCTGTTCGTGCTGCCTGCCTCGCAGACGCGCGACAAGGACGCGCTGGAGCCGGAGGGCGTGGGCCGCGTGCTCGAGGAGCTGAAGGGCATGGGCTTCGAGTACATCATCTGCGACTCCCCGGCCGGCATCGAGAAGGGCGCCCAGATGGCCATGTACTTCGCCGACGAGGCGATCGTGGTCGCCAACCCCGAGGTCTCCTCGGTGCGCGACGCGGACCGGGTGCTGGGCCTGCTGTCCGCCAAGACCAGCCGCGCCGAGGTGGGCAAGACCATCAAGTCGCACCTGCTGTTGACCCGCTACTCGCCCGTCATGGTCAAGAAGGGCGAAATGCTGAGCGTCAGCGACGTGCTGGAGCTGCTGGGCATCCCGCTGCTGGGCGTGATCCCCGAGTCGAAGGCCGTGCTGCAGTCCTCCAACAAGGGCACGCCGGCCATCATGGACGACACCACCGATGTGGCCCAGGCCTACCTGGACGTCGTGTACCGGTTTCTCGGCGAAGAGCGCGAGCAGCGCTTCATCGACGAGGAGAAGAAGGGAATCTTCCGCCGTCTGTTCGGCTGAGCGCCGGGCGCCCACAACCACGGGGAACTAGCCATGCCGTTTCTCAGCTTCTTTCGCACGCCTCCCAAGTCGGCCTCTCTGGCCAAAGATCGCCTGTCCGTCATCGTCTCGCGCGAGCGGGCCAGCACGCGCGGCGGTCCTGATTACCTGCCACAGCTGCAGCAAGAGCTGCTGGCGGTGCTGGCGCGGTACGAGAAGATCGATCTGCAGCACGTCTCCGTCTCGCTGGACCGCACCGAGGGCCGCGAGGTGCTCGAGCTGAACATCGTCCTTCCCGACGCCGCCAACAAGAACCGCCCCTCCGCGTAGCCGCCAGTCCGCTCGTCACGCCGCCGGGCTGCCCCTCTCAGGAGAGGGCGGTCCGGCGCGCGCGCGTGCGCGGCAGGCTGCATTCGCGGCAAGGCGGAGAAGGGGGCCTGAAGGGTCCCGCGCGGGTCCGTGGCGCCTTCACGCCAGCGCGGGCGCCAGCACCTGACCGACCTGGATGTTGCTGTCGATGACGCCGCTGTCGACGCCCACCCCCGCCAGCAGGGTCTTGCCGAAGGTGGCCAGCGTGGCGCCGGCGGGGATGTCGCCGCCGGCCTTGGCAGCGCCGGTCTTCGAGTCGAGGTCGACCGCGCCATAGTCCCCCTGCACGGGCGCCACGCCGCCGATGACGCCCCCGCGATACGGCTTGCCGATGGTGATCGACACCTGATGGTTCGGATTGTGCTGGCGGCCGTCGCTGTTGCCGGGTCCGATGGTGCGCCCGAAGACGTTCAGGGACACGAAGGTCACCTTGTCGGTCAGTCCGGCCGCCGCCAGCTGCTGCATCAGCGAGGCGATGGTGGCCACACCGTCGACCGTCTGCGACGTCTCGGCGGCCAGGCCCACGTCGCGGTGGTTATCGCCGCCGAAGGGGATGTGGATGGCCACCACCGGCGTGACGTTCATCTGGATCAAGGTGACCGCGGCCAGGATCTGGGAGGTGGCCGTGTTGTCCTTGATCGACGTCAGCGCGTCCAGCAGCGTCTGGTTGATGTGGCGCACCTGCGCCTGCGACGTCACCATGGCGTCCAGGTAATTTCGCTGCGCCGGCGTGGCGCCGTTCCGGTAGAGGTCATACAGCTGGTCCAGCGTCTGGTCTCGCAACGGCTGCAGGTCGGTGATGGGGCTGGCGGGGCTGGTCAGGGTGGCCTTCAGCGCCAGCGCCGGGATGATGGGCAGCGCCGCCCCGCCGAAGCTGAGCCCCTCGGACGGGGACGTCGCCCCCACCGTGATGGGCTGGGCCTGGATCGTTCCCAGGCAGGGCGCCATCTGCTTCGCCAGCAGCGAGGGCAGCATCTCGCCGTTCGTGGTGGCGCCCATCAGCTTCAGCACGTCGGGCTCTTTCGGGTGCACGGGCGTGTTGGTCATGGCGTGCCAGAAGCAGGTGCGATCCAGGACGTCCTGGGGCAGCGACGCCCACGGCGCGGCCGCCGTGTACGACTGGCCCCGGATCGACAGCGGCGTGGGCGCCATCGCCGGATCGGCGCTGTGCACGATGTTGGGATCGTCATAGGTGCCCGGCACGCTGGCATTGATGGGATCGCCCGCGCCCGAGGTGTTGAAGATGAAGTACTGGGCCTTGGTCGCTGCGGCGCCTGCGCAGGCGGCGGCGTCGGCGGCCGCCAGAGCACGCCGCGGGTTCATCAGCAGCGACACCGGCAGGCCCGAGGCCAGCGCGCGGAGGCCCAGCATGCCCGAGCCGAGCAGCGACGAGAGCAGGGTTTCACGGCGGGTGAGCATCATGTTCACATTCCGATGGCGGTGGCCGAGGGCGCCAGGCAGGCGGTGATGAAGGTCGACTTCAGGGCGTTCGTGCGGGATACGCCCTGCTGGACGGCGGCGTCGTAGTGCGACTGCAACAGGGCGGCGGCGGGGGCGGCCCGCGGATCGGAGGGGGGCAGTGCCATGATCGTCCCCACGAAGTCAGCGATGGCGGTGGGAACGTCGGTGCTGGACCACACCTTCACCCCGGCCACCTGCTTCGCGGCCGCCACGTCGATGACCTGATCGGCGACGGCGCTGCAGATGTTCTCGGTGGCGGCCCGGTAGAACAGCGTCGGCTGGTTGGGCAGCACGGGGAAGTTCGCCCCGCGCCCGTACCCGTCAGAGGGGAGCCCGCTGGCGATCTGCGGCACGGTCGCCTGCATCTGCTTCTTCGTGACGGCGCTGCGGCCGCAGACGTCGGCGAAGCCCAGGCGGTTGTCCAGGGCCGCGCACAGGTGATCGCGCCGTGACACCGCGATCACCTCGCCCGCCGCGGCGGCGGTCACCGTCTCGGTGGCGTTGGTGACCAGCGGCGACGCGAACAGCTCCTGGATCAGGGCGTTCCAGGACAGGCCGGAGCTCTGGAACACGCCCACCACCCGCTGGAACTCCGGATCGTTCGTCTGGCAGGGGACGGAGTTCGCATAGGCGCATAGCTTCTGCACCCACGCCTGCGCGAACAGCGGGTGGGTGGCCAGCGCCGCGCCGAAGTCGTCCATCGTGGCGACCGGCTTGATGACCCCCTGGAACTCGAACAGCCCCGCCTGCCCCGACCACGTCGGATCCAGCTGGTTGTGATAGTTCCACGAGTACGTGGCGGCGAAGATCGAGCGCAGGGGGTCCAGCGACTTGTGACAGAAGGCGCAGGCCGCGTTGGCGGAGTGGACGGTGTCCAGCCCCGGCGTGCTGGTCACCGCCGTCGGGTCGGTGCCGTCGACCGAGGCGCCCAGCGCCACGATCAGCGACTGATTCAGCGTCACCCGCATCTGGTTGCTGGTGTTCGTCTGCCAGTTCGCGAAGAAGGCCGGCGTGCTGAAGAAGCCCTGGCGGGGAATGGTCAGCACCAGCTCCTTCGCCAGGCGCAGCGCAGGAAGGTCGTAGAAGGTGGTGGTGGCCTCGCCGGTCGCAGGGGCGCGCAAGGTCACCAGCGTCCAGTCCGTGAAGTCGCTGGCCGTGAACTGCGCCGCCGTCGCCGTGCCGGCCATGGGAGGGCAGGTCACGCCGCCGCTGCTCTTGTGCCCGTCGATCGAGCCGTAGAGCAGGTAATGCAGCGACGCCGCGCTGGCCGGCATGATGATGGGGTCCTCGGCGCAGCCGGCCACCGAGGGGGCGTCCGCGGTCACGTCCGGGTCGTACCAGTGCATGTAGTTCGGGCTGTTCGGATCCAGGGTGTCCGAGAGGGGGAGGGGGCCCGCGGAGCTCTCGAGCACCAGCTGCAGCTTCGGGTTCGCCTTCTTGAACGCGTCGGTGGTCTTGCCGGCGTCGTCGACCTCCCACACATCCAGGAACGCGTACAGCTCCTTCAGGGCCGTGGTCATCATCAGCTGGTGCGTGGTCATGCCAGCCGACAGGGGCTGGCCGGCCTCCAGCAGCGCCAGCATCGTGCGCGCGAAGCTCTCCTGCGCGTTCTGCACCAGCAGAGGGATCGTTCCGGCGTTGATCCCGATCTGCTTGGGATAGCTCTGGTCGGAAAAATCGCTGGCGGACACCTGCGTCTGCTGGCACGCCAGCTCGAAGAACCGCTGCATCTTGGCGACGTACTGCGGCTGCTGCATCCACGCGGCGATCAACGCCTTCATCTGCGCCGGATCGGCGATCACCGCGTTCACCTCGGCGTCGGTGACCGGCAAGCCGAGCAGCAGGTTCTTCACCTTGGCGACGTACACGTAAGGCGACACGGGCTGGAAAGCCACGGCGGTGGTGCCGCCGGCGCCGCCGCCATCCCCCCCGCCTCCCATCGCGCCCGCGCCCGCCGCGCCCCCGGCGGCCGCGTTGCCACCGCTGCCCCCTGGCGAGCTGGCGCCGTTCTTTCCACAGGCCCCCAGCGCGATCAGCGTCACTGCCGCGAGGGTGGCAATTCGTCGTCGGAGAAGAAGCCCGGCCATGCGTGGTTTCAGGGTGATCTCGCCCGCGTGGTGACTCAAGCGCTATCACACACCAGGGGCGTGTTTTTAGAAAGAAGCGGCGGTGCGAACGGCTTTTCCGTGGCCGCGATCAACCCCGCCTGGCGGCCCTCCGCTCGCCTGTCACGACGGCGTGATGGGCCCCACCAGGGAAGGACCCGAGACGCGACCGTCCCCGAAGACGATCAAGGACAACGAATCGTGTGCTGGCCCGATCCCACGCCCTGGATCCAGCTGGCGCCGGCGGTCACGGTCAGCTTGGCCGTCTGGCCATCGATCAACGGCGCGCATGCCGAGGGGCTCGCAGGGACGGCGACGTCGGCGGTCATGTTGGCGGGGATGGTGACGGTCAGGGTCAGCGGCTGACTGTCGACGACGACCTGGATGGGTCCCCGGATGGTGGGCACCGTCCCCTCGACGTGTGTCAGCGATCCCGGCTGGGGCTGAATGAGAGCCTTCGTGAACCCTGGACTGCCCGGGCGAACGCCCAGAAGGTACCGAGGGAGGATGTTCGCGGGGGCGGCGCCCCAGGCGTGATTCCAGTCGAGGTTGGGCTTGTACTTCGCGTCCCAGGCCTCGAGCGTGATGGTCGAACCGACGTTCAGCATGTTGAGCCATCCGCGATCGCCCGTCGCTGTCAGCAGGGCCAGCGCGGCGGTAGGCTGGCCAGCGCGATACAAGGCCTCGAGCAGGTACTGGGCGCCGTAAACGCTGCACGCCATGCCCCGCGACTGGACGAACGTGACGACCTTGGCCTGCCGGTCGGCCGGGACCAGACCGAACGCGACCGGGAACATGTTGGCGTGCAACGACGAGTGGGTGGTCGTCTGGCCGTCCACATAGAGGCCCGTGGAGGCGTTCCAGAGCTTCGCGTTCAAGGCCGCGGTGGCGGTGGCAGCCATGTCGCGGTACCGGGTGGCGTCGCTGGTCTTGCCGAGCGCGTCGGCCATGTCCGCCATGAGGCCGAGGCTGTAACACCAGAACGCGTTCACGACCGTGTTGACCGGCGTCAGCACATAGCCGTCCCGTTCCCCTTCCGGCCAATCGACGATGTCCATCAGCGATCCGGTGTCGAGGAGGCCGTCCGCGTTCGCGTACGACTCCAGCGTCTTGTTCTGCTTGAGACCAGCGTATTGCTTCGTCAGCGAATCCAGGTTGCCGGTGTACATCCAGTCCGCCCAGGCCATCATGATCGAGTGGAATTTCCACTCGGTCGGCCAGGTCGGGTTGACCATGAGATATTCGTGGCTCTTGCGCGCCAGCGCGTAGTCGCGATCGATGGCGTAATGGCCCAGCTGCTGGATGTAAGCGTCGGCTTCGTAGGGTTTGCGCTCGCGATCTCCGTCGACGTAAATGTCCGCGAAGGTGGTGGCCTCGATCGAATACTTCGCCAGCGCCCACACCCGATCCAGGGCAGCGTCCGACGAGTGGAACGCCGCCGCGGCGTCGTCGAACGGGTAGCTGACGGCGATCTGCCGGACGGAGTCCTTGGTCAGGGTCACGGGCGCGCCGGTCACCTCCACGTACCGGAAGGGCATCAGCACCCCCAGCGCGGCCGGGATGGCAATCGTGCCGCCGTTCGTGGGGGCATGCACCCGATACGTGCCCTGGCCTTGCGCCAGCTTCACGTTGATTGATTCGTAGCGAATGCTGCCGCCCGGGTTGGTGTCGACCGACTGCCCCTTGGCCTTCTCGCCCATCGCCACGGACATGGTCGACGCCGCGGGGGCGTCGAGCGTGATCTCGACCCACCCGAAGGCGGCCCGCCCGAAATCGATGAACACGTGCCCCGCTGCCAGCTGCGTCAGGGCGGCGGGGGCAATCGACGTCTGTTCCACCGGCGGCGCCGGCGTGCTGTACGCATCGAGCGTCGCTGCCATGGTGAAGGCCTGCGAAGCCGACCAGGGGCTGGGCGTGTCAGCGGAGTCCCAGGTCATGACCTTCCAGTAGCAGGTCGCTCCGGCGGCCAGCGTCTTCCCGGCGTAGCTCACGTTGATCGATGCGCTGGAGGCCGTCTTGCCGGAGTCCCACAGGTCGCCCGTACCGGCGTCGAGGTTCGCTTGCTTCGAGGCGACCAGGATCCTGTAGGCGGTCTGCATCTGATTCGAGCCCGTTGCCTGAACGACCCACGCGAAGTCCGGCGTCGAATCGGTGAGGCCGACGCGGTCGGGGTGCGCGGTGAGTTCGACCAGCAGGCCGGATGGCGCGCCCGCCTGCGACGAACCGCCGGACGCACCACCACCAGGGCCGCCCGTTCCGGCACCGCCCGCTCCGGTGCCGCCCGACTGACCGGAGCCGCCCGCGCCAGCGCCACCAGCAGCGCCCGTGCTGCCGCCCGTCCCTGCCCGACCGCCCGTCCCGCTCACTCCCCCGCTGCCCGCCACGCCTCCAGTGACCGTGATACCGCCCGTCGCGCTGCCGCCGGTTGCGCCGCCTCCGTGCTGCCCGCTGCCGCCGCCGCTCCCCGCCTCCGGCGCACCGCCGCTGCCGCGCGTGCCGCCCGAGGCGCCGGCGGTCATGCCCCCGGTGGCGCCAGCGGTGCCGGGCTTGCCGGCGCTGCCGCATCCGACCATCAGCACAGTGCCGATCAACCCGCCGATCATGCTGGGAAAGGAGGCTAAGGACCCCCGTGCGCGTCGTTCGGCCTGCATCTGTGAACACCGTCAGGAGCCCGCGCGCCGCGTCGCATGCGGCCGTGGTCACTCACCGTCTGACAGCGTTCGGATCAGGCTAAGCCGGTTCGACGCCCTTTTCAACGCCGCTCTGCGTGCGGCCCGCGCGGCCTGGCCCTGACGTGAAGAAGCCCACGCCCGAGACCGATCTCGCTGGCGTGGGCTCACCCATTCGGGCGACGGAACTACTTCGTGGTCTGCGCGGTGAAGGAAGCAGACAGCGACTGGCTGGGATCGATCCCGGCTGCCGAGAGCGCCGAATCCGAGGTCAGGCCGTTGATCGCCGCCAGGCCGTTGATCGCCGCCAGCCCGTTGATCGCCGCCAGCCCGTTGATCGCCGCCAGCCCGTTGATCGCCGCCAGCCCGTTGATCGCAGCCAGACCGTTGATCGCAGCCAGACCGTTGATCGCAGCCAGGCCGTTGATCGCCGCCAGGCCGTTGATCGCCGCCAGGCCGTTGATCGCAGCCAGGCCGTTGATCGCAGCCAGGCCGTTGATCGCAGCCAGGCCGTTGATCGCAGCCAGGCCGTTGATCGCGTTCAGACCGTTGATCGCAGCCAGACCGTTGATCGCCGCCAGGCCGTTGATCGCCGCCAGACCGTTGATCGCAGCCAGACCGTTGCTGGCGTTGAAGCCGTTGATCGCGTTCAGCCCGTTGATCGCAGCCAGGCCATTGATCGCCGCCAAGCCGTTGCTCGCGTTGAAGCCGTTGATTGCCGCCAGGCCGTTCTTGGCGCAGTAACCGGCGTGAGCCTGACCGCTGACGGCGATGAGCGCCACCCCACCGAAAGCCATCGCCACAAACCTCGAAAACCTCGTCGCCTTCATTTGCTCTTCTCCCTCAGTCGTTAGGTTGGTTGTCGGACGAGGGGGGAGTCAGCAGGCGGCGTGCCACACGCTAACATATTGAATTTACTGGATTATTTCCACCTCACCCGGTCTGATTGCCATCCGCGGCAACCCTTATGACTAGCGCGCCTGGTCATACTTCTAGGGTCGGCGCCCGATGCGCTGCTGGTCCGCGGGATGCAATCGTCCCGGGGCATCCCTTCGCCGTCGCGCAGTTATCGACGGGCCCAAGGGGCAACTCGTAACAGAGAGGACATCATGACCCTACAGACGTTTCTGGTTTGGATCGCCGTCGGTCTGATCGCGGGATGGCTGGCGGCAGCCGTCGTGGGCGGAGGCTTCGGCATCATCGGCGACATCGTGGTGGGCATCGTCGGCGCCTTCCTGGGCGGCTTCGTCTTCCGCGGCCTGCATGTGCACGTGCCGTGGGGCGGCTTTCCAGGCACGGTGCTGGTGGCCTTCGTCGGCGCCGTCGTCCTGCTGCTGATCCTGCGGCTGATCGGCTACGCCCGATACCACAGCCCCTGAGGGGTGACGCCTCCGGACGGAGCCGCGCGTCGCTGGCGCTCAGTTGCCGAGCAACCGGGCCAGGAAGGTGTGCAGCTCCGACGGCGGCGCTGCAAGAAAAACCCGCCCCAGGCGCGCCGCCAGCCGCGCCAGGGGTGGGCCCGCGCTGGCGACGTGATCCAGCGCGGCCACGGTCGCCACATGATCGGGCGCGCCCTCGGGGCTGCGCTCCGCACGTCTGACCAGCGCCTCCAGCGCCACGAAGCGCCGCGCGCTGTCCGCCTCGGCGCGCATCATCAGATCGCCCAGCGCGGCCGGCGAGAACTGCCGGGACCACGCAAGGGCCAGGCCAGGCGCGGCAGCGCTGGCCACGTCGTACGAGCTGTCATGCAACGCCTTCTCCAACGTGGGAATCGCCGCCGCCGGATCCCGCTCGGCCAGACGGCCCAGCGCGCGGGCCGCGGACGCCCGCAAAGACTCGCTCCGCTGGGCCAGCGCATCGGCCAGCAGACGCACGGCCGGCTCGGTGGCACCGGGAAGCTCCCCCAGGCCCACGATGGCGGCCTCCCGCGCGGCGTGATCGCCGCTGGCCAGCGCGGCCTCGTAGGCGGGTAGCACCTCCTTGGCGTCCCGGCCGGACATCGTGGCCAGCAGCCGCGTCGCCTCCGACCGGACCACCGACGAACGATCGTCGACCGCGCCGCGAACGATGTCGAGGGCGGGCGGCTTCCACGCCCCGGCGGCGCGGATCGCCTGCAGCCGCACCGCTTCGGCGTTGTCGCCTGCCGCGTGCCGCAGCACGCCCGCCAGATGATTCTTGGCCGCCGCCGTCACCACCAGCTGCCGCTCGGCGACGTCGCCTTTGACCAGGGCCGCAGACAGCGCCCGTTCGGCGTCGACGCCGTGGCGGGATTCGGCGAAGGTACCGGGCGGTCCGCCCCCGCCGCCGTCCGCGAACGCCGCCAGCCCCCGCTCGGCGGCCGCGCGCACCGAAGCGTCCGGATCCTCGATCAGCTTCAGCAGCGTGGCCAGCGACAGCTCGGGCGTGTGCGCCGCCAGCCGGCCCAGCGATTCCGCGGCGGCCGCGCGCACGTTCGGCTCCTCGGCGGCCGCCAGCTGGGCCGCCATCTTCGCGCCACCGCGCGGATCCCCGCTGGCCAGCTCGGCCACGCACGACGCCGCCGCCGCGCGCACGTCGCGCGCCTCGTCACGCGCGGCGATGCGCAGATACGGGGCGACCGCGACGGCGTTCTTCTGGGACAGGCGGCACAGCGCCGTCGCGGCTGCCACCCGCGTCGTGACGTCCTGATCTTTCAACGTGTGCGCCAGCGGAGGCAACGCCGCCGCCGGCCGCGTGTCCCCCAGGCGGCCCAGCGCCTCGACGATCTCGTGGCGCATCCCGGGCCGCGCCAGCTTCACGGCCTTGCCCAGCATGGTGGCCACCGCGTAGGGATTCACGGGCGCCAGCACCAGCGCGGACTCCACCGCGGCCCGCTCGACCTCGGCGCTGGGATCGCGCAGCGCCTTCTCCACCACCCCGACGCCCTCCCGCTTCAGGTACGCGAACGCGCGCGTCGCCTCGACCCGCACCTCCGCCGAGGGATCGTAGACCAGCGCCTTCAACGGCTTTGCCGCCAGCTCGGGGCGCGACGCCGCCACCGCCCCCCACACCGCCGTTCCCGCCACGCGCGCCGATGGCGAGCCTTTCATTTCTTGCCGGGCCAGCTCCGCGGCCATCACCGGATCGATGAGGCGCGCGTAAAGCGGCAGCGCCGCCGCGCGCAGGCGGGGCGAGGCCGCCGGCTGGTTGACCGCCTGCTCCAGCACGGGCTTCAGGGCGGGCGGCGGCGGACCGGCCTTGCGCAGCACCTGCAGCGCGGCCACCCGCGCCTCTTCCGGGGCCTTCGTGTTCGCCACCACCCGCTCCAGCACCGCGGCGCAGGCGGCGGGGGCCTGGCCGGCGATGCGCTCCAGCAGGGCCAGGCTGTTGCGGCGGGCGTTGCCGTCGGCGCTCTCCAGCACCCGCTCGGCCGCCTCGGCCGCCGCTTCGGGGTGGTGCACGGCCAGCGCGAAGGTGGTGTCCTCGGCGGCCCGGCGGGCGTTGGGATCTCGCTCTCGCAGGGCCGTGGCCAGCACGTCCGTCGCCTCGTCCGGCGGCAGGGTGTCCAGCTCGCGCAGCACCGCCAGGCGCACCTCCGGCGCACGATCCGCCAGGGCGTTCCGCAGCGTGGTGACGTGCGTGCCCTTGCGCAGGCGCCGGTCGATGGCGGCCGCGACCTCGACGGCGCGGCGCCGGATGTCGGGCGAGGCGTCGCTCAGCGCCGCGGCCAAGATCTCGTCCTCGCCGGCGCGGCCCAGGCCCACCACCACCAGCGCGTCCAGCGTCTCGCGCCGCTCCAGAGGATCGGCGAAGGCCTGCTTCAACGACGTGACCCCGTCGGTGTCGCCGATCAGCGCCTTGGCCACGCCGCGCGGCACGGGGCGTAGCCCGTTCACCACGTCGCGCAACCAGCTGGGCACCGGCTCGTCGCCCGGCTCCAGGGTGCCGCCGGAACGGCCCGCGATCACCTGCGCGCTGGCCGACGGGGTCAGCCCGGCGGCGGAGAAGCCGGTGTCGGCCAGAAGGTTGCCCGGGGTGGAGCCGCGGGGCACCATGCGCATCAAGCCGCGCCGGGGCCGGCCGCCGCGCACGATCACGCGCGACCCCACGCCGCCCTGGGGCGGATCGAACGCCAGCACGTACGTCTGCCGCGCGTCGGCCAGCATCGCCACCGTCACCGCCACCAGCAACGCCATCACGACGGCGCCCTGGATGCCCAGCCGGCGCACGCTGCGCTTGACCAGCGCCCGTTCTGCCCCCGACAGGCCGGCGCCCAGCGTGCGGCGCACGGCCAGCAGCTCCTTGGCGCGCAGGCGGCCACCCTCGGCCAGGCGCGCCCGCACCCGACGGCGCACCGCCTCGGCCCGGGCGCGGTCCTCGATGCCGAAGGCGTCGATGAAGGGACGCAGCGCCGGGTGCGCCAGCGCGAACCGCTCCTCCTCGTCGGTGGCCCGCCGCTCGAACACGCCGCGCATCACCAGCAGGCGCAACGCGTCCGTCACCGCCTGCCGTGGCAGATGGGTCCGCGTCTCGATCTCCTCGCTGGACGAGGGGCCTGCCGTCGCCACGTCCAGCAGCACCCGCCGCGTCGAGGCGGGATCGCTCCCTTCCAGGCTGTGCTCGAAGAACATCGTGTGCAGCGAGTGCACGCCGCCCGACATCTGGTACTTGCGCGCCGAGGTGATGCGGTGATCGACCAGCGCGCGGGCGCACAGCTGCAGCTCCAGGGGCAGGCAGCGCCCGTTGCGGCACAGATCGGCGGCCACCACGGCGGGCAGCCCGGGCTCGAAGAAGGTGCCCGAGCGCTGGGCGGTGCGATCGATGACGTCCGCCACCGTCGTCTCGTCCAGCCGCTCGACCGTCACCCACGAGCCCGAGCGCGGCTGCAGCGCCGCGGGAAGACCCAGGCGATCGAGGTTGGCGAAGGCGGCGCGCTCGACGACCAGCACGAAGCGCACCCGCCGGCCCGCCCCCTCGGCGACGCGCGCCATGAACAGCCCCAGCGCCGCCGCCGCGCTGGCCGACCCGTGGTCCTGCAGGACCTCCTCCAGGTGGTCGAGCACCAGCACGTAGCCGCTGGGCGTCTCCCGCGCCAGGCGCGTCACGTAGTCGGCCGCCGCCTCACCGGGCGCGGGCGGACCGCCGCCGGCGCGGCTGGCGGCGTGGGCCAGCCCGGCGTCCAGGCCGCTGGGCGAGGCCACGTACAGCACCGGCACGCCCCGCTTGCCCAGCGCCGCCGACAGCCCGGCGCGCACCAGCGACGTCTTGCCGACGCCCGACTCGCCGGTCACGGCGACGACGCCGTTCCCCTCGCTGTCCAGGCGTTCCAGCAGCGCCTCGGTCTCCGCGGCGCGGCCGAAGAAGACGTCGGCGGCCGCTTCGTCGAAAGGGACGAACCCGCGAAACGGACCGAGCGGCAGGGGGGCGACCGACATGTCCTGCGCCCGAAGCTAGCCCTGTCGGATCTCCGATTCCAGCATCTCGGGGTCGGCGTCGTAGTCGGAGATGATGATCTCGCGATTGTGCGCGTCGGTGGACGACGGGGTGAAGAACCCCTCCACCAGATCGGCCACCTCCTCGTGCGAGGTGCCGCGCTTCACCGTGGCCAGCGCGTAAACGACATGCCCGTCGTCGACGACCGACATGAAGCCGACGCGGCGACCGTCCTCGACCGCCCACAGATCCCAGCACTCGCCGGCCTCCGTGCGGGTGACGCGCGTGGCGTAGAACGTGCGCGGCTCGTGGCGTGTGATCGGGGTGATCTTCGGGTCGCGGGCCAAGTTCGTCCTCCGGCGGACCGTCGAGGATAGCGATCCCGGCCCATCCCAGCAAGACGATAGAGCTTTGCGGCGGTGGGGAACGTCAGGCGGGCAGGTCGATCCAGAAGGTGGCGCCGGCGCCGGGGGCGCTGACCACGCCCACCGCGCCGCCGTGCGCCTCGGCGATGGCCCGGCAGATGTACAGCCCCAGCCCCAGGCCATGGGTGCGCTTGGCGGCGCCCGGCAGGCGGAAGAACCGCTCGAACAGCTGGGCGTGGTCGGCGGCCGCGATGCCCGGGCCGTGATCGCACACGGACAGGCGGGCCCGGCCCACGACGGGGCTGGGCCCGACGGCGACGCTGATGGCGGCGGGCGGCGGCGCGTACTTGAAGGCGTTCTCCAGGTAGTTGACCAGGACCGCGCGCACGCGCTCCGCGTCGGCGTCGATGACGACGGGCGACTCGGGCAGCGCCAGGTCGACGGGACGGCCGCGCGCCGCCTGGAACATCTCGACGACCTCGCGGGCCAGCGCCGACAGATCGAAGCAAGCGCGCTGCACGTGGACCTCGCCCAGGTCGACGCGCGCGCCGTCCAGCAGGTCGTTCACCAGCGCTGACAGCCGCCGCAGCTCGGCGCGGGCGATGCCGATGTCGTCGGCGGTGATGGGCTTGTCGCGCGCCAGGCGTTGCTCGCAGCGGGCCAGCGCCACACCGATCCCGCCCAGCGCGTTCTTCAGCTCGTGGGCGGCCACGGCGATGATGGCGTGCGCCTCCTCGGACAGCGCCTGCCCGGCGGCGGCCGGGCTCGAGGGCGTGACCGAAGGTGCCGGCGCCGGTGTCGGCGAGGGCGCCGGCGCAGGGGTGACCGCCGCAGAGGACGCCCCGCTGGGGGACGCGCCCCCGGGCAGGTCGACGGCGAGCGGCCCTTCCAGCGCGCTCATCCCGGGCCCTCGACGCCCTCGAGCAGCAACGACACGCCCTGCCCCACGCCGATGCACATGCTGGCCAGGCCCCTGCCCCGCCCACCGCGCCGGCGCAGCGCGTGCGCCAGCGTCCCCGCCAGCCGCGCGCCCGAACAGCCGAGCGGGTGACCGATGGCGATGGCCCCGCCATTCACGTTCACGCGCGCGGGATCCAGCTCCAGCTCGCGCAGGCAGGGGAGCGCCTGGGCGGCGAAGGCCTCGTTCAGCTCGATCAGGTCCAGATCCTGCGCGCGCAGCCCCGCCCGCTGCAGCAGCCGCCGCGTGGCGGGAATGGGCCCCAGGCCCATGTGCTTGGGCTCCACGCCCGCGACGGCCGACGCCACCACGCGCGCCAGCGGCCTCTTTCCGAGGCGAGCCACCGCGGCCTCGGAGGCGATCAGCAGCGCCGCCGCGCCGTCGTTGATGCCGGACGAGTTACCCGCGGTGACGGTGCCCCCCGACTTGCGGAAGGCCGGTCGCAGCGCGGAAAGTTCCGCGGCCGTCGTCTCGGGCCGCGGGTGTTCGTCGATCGAAAAGGATTGAGGGGGCCCCTTGCGGGCCGGCACCGCCACCGGAGTGATCTCGTCCGCGAACAGGCCGGCCGCCTGGGCCGTGGCCCAGCGGCGCTGGCTCTCGAGCGCGAACGCGTCCTGATCCTCGCGGCTGACGTGATGAAGCTCGGCCACCAGCTCGGCCGTCTCGCCGAGCGGGTGCGTGCCGTGAAGCGCTTCCATGCGGGGGTTCACGAACCGCCACCCCAGCGTCGAATCGAAGGCCGTGACGTTCCCACGCGCCCACGGCTCCGCGGCCTTGGCCATCACCAGCGGCGCGCGCGACATCGACTCCACCCCACCCGCGATCACCAGGTCGGCCTCGCCGCAGGCCACCGCCCGCGCGGCGTCGATCACCGCCGACAGGCCCGAGCCGCACAGCCGGTTCACGGTGACGCCCGGAACGGTGACGGGCAGCCCCGCCAGCAAGCCGCTCATGCGGGCCACGTTGCGGTTGTCCTCCCCCGCCTGGTTCGCGCACCCCAGGATCACGTCATCGATGGCCCCGGGATCCACCCCCGTGCGGGCCACCAGCGCCGCGATCGCTGCCGCCGCCAGATCGTCGGGCCGCACCCCGGCCAGGGCGCCGCCGTGCCGCCCGATGGGCGTACGCAGTGCATCGACGATGAAGGCCGCTCGACCCGCCGTCACCATGGGCGTCGGGCGAGTATAGCCCTTCTCGGGCAACCAGGGGCGCCCGGCCGGCGGGGCATGCGATTGCCCTCGCCCCGATCGGCCTTAAATAGTCCGCCAACCCTCATGACTGAAATGAAGCTTGGCAAGGCAATTCTGGTGGGTCTGCTGCTGGCTGCCGGCGCGGGCTGTGCTCATCACAAGACGCAGGCCACCTACGCGGGCCGCCCCAGTGGCGCCTGGGTGAAGCTGGGTGAGCGTTCCGTGGATGGCATCCGCGATCGCGACGTCATCACGGTCGGCGCGCGGGAAGGGACGTACCGCCGCATCATGATCGTCGTGGAGCGGGATCCTCTGGAGATGTTCGACGTGGTGGTGACGTTCGGCGACGGCACCCAGTTCGCGCCACGGACGCGGGCCATCTTCAATCCGGAGACTCGCTCCCACGTCATCGACCTGCCGGGGGGACGCCGGGTCATCCGCAGCGTCGAGTTCCACTACGGCAACGTCGCCGGCGGCCGTCACGCCCTGGCCGAACTCTGGGCCGACTGAGGCACGAGAGGCGGCGCCGTTCAATCGCCGGTCAGGCGCGCCGCCACGGCGGGCAGCACGACGCCGGCCGGCGCTTCGATGCGCAGGTGGCTGATGTCGTCGGCGCGGGTGGGGCCCATGTTGACGATGGCGATGGGGATGCCGCGCTCGCGCGCGCCGCGGGCGAAGCGCCAGCCCGAGTAGACGGTCAGCGATGAGCCGACCACCAGCAGCACCTCGGACTGGTCCAGCAGGTTCCAGGCGGCGGTGACTTTGCTCTGGGGGACGGAGCCGCCGAAGAAGACGACGTCCGGCATTTGCGTGCCCGCGCAGTGCGCGCAGCCGACGACCTGAAATCCCTCGACCTCCTCGGCCGACAGCTCGGCATCGCCATCTGGGGCCTCGGTGACCGCGCGCTCCAGCCACCCGGGATTGGCGGCCAGCAGGCGCGCCTGCATGTCCGCGCGCTCCTCGCGCGCGCCACAGGCCAGGCAGACCACGTCGGCCAGCGCGCCGTGCAGCTCGATGACGTTGTGGCTGCCGGCGGCCTGGTGCAGGCGGTCCACGTTCTGTGTGATGATCCCGCGCAGCATCCCCCGGCCTTCCAGCGCCGCCAGGGCGCGATGCGCAGGGTTGGGTTGCGCCCGCGAGAATCGCTGCCATCCCAGCGTGGCGCGCGCCCAGTAGCGGCGCCGCACCTCGGCCTTGCGAAGGAAGGCGTCGTGCTGGATGGGGTGGCGTGGCGCCGGCCGTCCGTTGCCGCGATAGTCGGGGATGCCGGACTCGGTGCTGCAACCGGCGCCCGTCAGCGCCACCACGCCGCGGCCGCTGAGCAGCTGCGCCAGCGCCTCGACGTGCGCGCCATGCTGGTCCCGGGCAGGCGCATCGAAGAGCGGCATGCTGGACACGCCGGCAAGCTTAGCAGCCCGTGCGGTCGGGACAGCCTACGGCGCCGGGGGGGTGGGCAGGGCGGCGACGTCACCTTGCGCCTCGGCCGCCAGCAGGCGCGCCGTGCATCCGATCAGCGCCTCGGGCGGGGTGGGCTTCTGCAGGAAGTCCACCCCGCGCTCCGGGCTGAGCGCCGGCAGCGAGCTGTCCCACGAGAACCCCGAGATGAAGAGGACGCGTAGCTTGGGCCGCAGATCGCCCAGGCGCTTCGCCAGTTCGATGCCGCCCATGCGCCCCATCGCCAGATCGGTCACCAGCAGATCGATGGCGCCGGGCTCGCCGGCCGCGACCTCCAGCGCGTTCTCGCCGTCGGTGCTCTCCAGGACGCGATAACCCGCCTCGCGCAACATGCGGCCGACCACACTGCGGACCATGGGGTTGTCTTCGGCCAGCAGCACCGTGGCCCGCCCGCGCGCCAGCGGCGGCGCGGCGGCCGCGGGCGGCTCCAGCCCGCCGCTGCCGGCGACGGGGTCGGGCGACACCGGCATGTACACCGTGAAGGCGCTGCCCTGCCCCGGCTGCGACTCGACGAAGATGAATCCCCCGCTCTGCTCGACGATGCCGTATACCGTCGCCAGGCCCAGCCCGGTGCCGCGACCAGCCTCCTTGGTGGTGAAGAAGGGATCGAACGCCAGCCGCCGCGTGGCCTCGTCCATGCCCACACCGGTGTCACGCACGCACAGCCGCGCGTAGCTGCCGGGGGGCAACGACGAGGGGCCAGCGGCGCCGTCCTTGTCGAAGCGGTCCACCTCGATGCTGAGCCGCCCGCCGTCCGGCATGGCATCGCGCGCGTTGGTCGCCAGGTTGATGATCACCTGCTGAAGCTGCGACGGATCCGCCTTCACCGGCAATCCGCCGGCGCCGGGGCCGGCGTTCACGGTCACGGAGAGATCGACCTGGCTGCCAATCAACCGCGAGAGAAAGGCCTTCATGTCTTCGACCACGCGCGCCAGATCCAGGACGCGCGGCTTCAGGATCTGCCGGCGGCTGAACGCCAGCAGCTGCTTCACCAGATCCGCGCCCCGGTTCGCCGCGCTGGCGATCTCGTCGATCGACTGGCGATCGTTGTCGTCGAGGCGCACGCTGCGCAACAGCGACACGTTCGCCAGCACCACCGTGAGCAGGTTGTTGAAGTCGTGGGCGATCCCACCGGCCAGCAGGCCCACCGACTCCATCCGCTGGGCGTCGCGCAGCGCCTCGCTCTGCCGCTCGAACGCCGCCGTGCGCTCCTGGACGCGATCCTCTAGCGTGCGGTTGGACTCCTCCAGCGAGGCGCGGGCGCCGCGCAGCTGCACCAGCAGCTTCTCGTTGTCGAAGCGCAGGCGCAGCGCCTCGACCAGGGCGCGCTGCGTATTCTTCGCCACCATGGTCATGACGATGCCGTAGACGACCATCAAGGCGACGATGGCGCTGTGGGCCGAATCTCCCACCAGCGCGATGCGGGCTCCCAGCGCCGCCAGCGCCGGCGTGGCGAAGCCGACGAACGCCGGCACGTACGAGGCCAATGTGCCCGACGCCCCGGCGATCATTCCGCCCAGCACGAACGTCACCAGCAACTGCGAGGCCGGCCGCTGCGGATCGAAGAGCGCGCTGCACCCGATCCCCCATGCGGCGCCGATCAGCGTGGTACCCACCACGAAGTAGGCGCCCCAGCGCCCGGCCTCCTCGGCCGGCGGCGCGCGGCGCAAGTAGTGGCGTCGCAGCAACAGCCGGCCGGCGGTGATGGCGGCCATCGCCCCCACCCACAGCAGCGCTGGACCACGGGGCGCGGTCTGCCACAAGACCAGCGTCACGATCAGCGCGTTGATGGGGTTCGCCGCGAAGACCCCCACACCCTGCCGATAGAGCGTACGTATTTGTTCCGCCCGAACGGCGCCAGGCATCGTTCCCTCCTCAACCCGCGACGCCGCGAGTGTAGCGAAGATGCTCGGGAGCCGGTGGCGTTCTTTTGGGCCGCGCTTCCGGGAACCTGGCTGGCCGATTTCGGGCATACCCATCCGGGTGTACGAGCCTTCTCCGACGGAGCGAGCGCCTCTGGGCGGCGATCGGCCGCCCCGGGCGGAAGCGCCTCAGAACGCCGGGCTGACGCCGGCCGCCGACTGGGTCAGCTCCGCCACCAGGGCCAGCGCTTCGATGTTTTGCCCGCGATCGTCGAGCCAGCACCCGCGCGTCTCGTTCCAGTCGAAGTGCCACGCGCGATCGCGGAAGGCGATCCACAGCTGCCGCGGCGAGGGCTGCGGCGACAGGATCAGCCTCTGCTGCCCGCGCATCGTCACGGTGAGCGCGCCTTGCGACACGCTGCTCTCCGCCAGGTCCGGATCGACGTTCTCGAAGGCGCGATCGATGCGCGCGAAGGTGTCGTCCAGCAACCGGCGGTAGGTCTTCTCGTCCAGCATGGCGCGATCGTAGCAAACCGGCGCTGACAAGCGGTCCGCGGGGGCGGCCCCTCTCCCTTATCCTGTGCCGCTGCGCGGACGAGCGCGTTGGCCTGGCCTGACGAAGCGGCGCTGGTTCCTTGCGCCCTCGGACTTGCCGCGCGGGCCGGGGCGGTCATGCTGAGTGACGTGATTCCTTTCTCCGTGCTGGATCTGGCGCCCATCGTCGAGGGCGGCAGCGCCGGCCAATCGTTCGCCAACGCCGCCGATCTGGCGCGGCGGGCCGAGGCGCTCGGGTACGCGCGCTACTGGCTGGCCGAGCACCACAACATGCCCGGCATCGCCAGCGCCGCCACCTCGCTGGTGATCGGCCACGTGGCCGCCGCCACCAGGACCATCCGCGTCGGCGCGGGCGGCATCATGTTGCCAAACCACGCCCCCCTGATCATCGCCGAGCAGTTCGGCACGCTGGACGCGCTTCATCCCGGACGGATCGACCTGGGGTTGGGCCGGGCGCCGGGAACCGATCCTCTGACCGCGCACGCCCTGCGGCGCACGCTGACCGGCGACGTCGACGCCTTTCCCGAGGACGTGCAAGAGCTGCTGGCCTACTTCGACGCCGATCAGACCGGGCGGCGCGTGCGCGCGGTGCCCGGCGGCGGCGCGGCGGTCGAGGTGTGGATCCTGGGGTCCAGCCTGTTCGGCGCTCAGCTGGCGGGGGTGCTGGGCCTGCCCTATGCGTTCGCGTCGCACTTCGCGCCGGCCCTGCTGATGCAAGCGATCGAGCAATACCGGCGCAACTTTCGGCCGTCGGCGCGGCTGCAGCAGCCCCACCTGATGCTGGGCGTGAACGTGGTGGCGGCGGCCACCGACGAGGAGGCGCGGTACCTGCTGACGTCGCTGCAGCAGGCCTTCGTGAACCTGCGCAGCGGGCGACCGACCCCGCTGCCCCCGCCGGTCGAGGGCTACGCCGCGCGCCTGACGCCGCAGCAGGCCGGGATGCTGGACGACGTGCTGGCCTGCGCGGCCATCGGCTCGCCCGCCACGGTGCGGGCCCGCCTGACGTCCTTGATCGAGCGCACCGGCGCCGACGAGCTGATCCTGACGTCGCAGATCCACGACCACGGCGCGCGCTGCCGGTCATTCGAGCTGGCCGCGGCCCTACGCGACGGTTGAGTCGCCGGATCGGAGATCGGTCAGCCAGGGACGGATCGGCACCGCCAGCGCCAGCAGCGCGGCCAGCAGCAGCGCGGGCCAACGTCCCTGGGACGTCGGCATGGCCAGCCACCAGTCGAGCGCGGCGCTGTCGTAGGCCGCCTGGATGTCGGCCGTGACCGAGGTGTAGCTCTTCCAGGGGCCGTCCGCCTCGGCGGTGCGCCAGTCGTCGCCGGCCAGCTTGTGCTTCAACAACCACCACTGGCCGCCGATGGGCTGCATCGGCGGCAGCCACTGGATCGGGTACAGGTGCTCGAAGCACGAGAAGCAGGGCGCGGGGGCGAGGGGCGTCCCCGAGAGGTCCGGCCGGCCCAGCCAGGCGTGCTGGACGTCCATCGAGATCCTGGTGAAGTCACTCCAGTCGAACGCGCTGCCCAGCAGCTGCACGAAGAGGGCGACGACGCCCACGGCGATGAAGGCGATTCGACCGGCGCGGCGCGGGCGCGCCGGCACCTCCTGCTCGTTGGCCCGCGGGCGAAGCAGCTCGGCGATGGGCAGCACCAGCACCGGCAGCGCGAACAGCAGATAGCGCGGGCCCCAGGCCCAGTCCCCCGACCAGAAGATGTAGCGGGCGTAGATCAGCACGATGGGCCCGGCCGTCAGCGCCACCGCGGCCGCGACGCGGGGCCGGCCGATGGCAAAGCGCCGCACGCCGAGCAGCGCCAGCAGCAACGGCGGAGAGTAGAGGAAGACGCTCTTGCCAGGCGAGAGCAGCTGACCCCACAGGCCCATGAACATGTTCTCGCGCCAGAAGCCGGCCGTGACGGCGCCGCCGTAGCCGCTGGCCAGCGGCGAGCCCCAGCGCGCGTCGTTGTACGCAAGGAAGGCCAGCAGCCCCGGCAGGAACCCGACCCCCGCCCAGAGCACCATCCGCGGCAGAGCCCCACGCCGCGCCCGCCAGCGGAGGGCCAGCAGCAGACAGGCCCCCGGAAAGCACGCGAAGTAGACGTTCTTCGCGTTGACCAGCAGCCCCGCCGCCAGGCCGAGCCGCAGCAGCGCGCGCCGGTCGGGCGCCCCCTGCCCCTCGGTGCGCAGCAAGGCGTCGAAGAAGAAGACGAAGCAGGCGGCCTGCACGATCTCCGAGTAGGGGCGATGCGCGTAGACCAGCACGGAGGTGCCCGTGCCGAGCAGCAGGGTCATCGCGGCGACCTGGCGCCGGTCGTAACCGAGCCGTCGATACATTCGGAACGACAGGGCCGGGACCAGCGCCCCCAGCACCAGCGGCGCCAGCTGCGAGGTTACGGCGACCGCGGAGTCAGCCGCAGGGCCGGCCAGCCGCTCGAGCAGCGACTGCAACAGCGCGCCCGGCACATGGACCAGACAGGCCAGCAAGGCGGCGACGGGGTAGTAAAGGCCGCCCCGTCCAGCGGGCGCGTTCACCGGCCACGGTGCGCTGATCGCGAACGAGCCGTGCCGTACCAGGTTTCGCGCCGCCTCCCACATCGGGACGGCGTCGCCGAACGGCATCGTGCGGCTGGCCGTCAGCAGGTACAGGCACAGGAAACCGATGAACACGTCGGCGGCCTGCAGGGTGCGGGGGACGCCGGACCGGGACGCAGTCGACCGCACGCGGCGATGTTAACCCAGCGCCCGAAGGGGCGGGCGCGCCGCCGAGGGATTTACCAGCGGCGTACACCGCCGAGGCCCGCCTAGCGGCGGCGCAAGGCGGCCCAGAAGTCGTAACCAGAGCGGCGGACCAGCACGGGGATGACCTCGCCCGACTGCGCGCGGATGGCGGCCACCACGTCGCGCGAATGGTGAATGGGGGTCTTCCCGATGCGCAGCAGGATGTCGCCCACACGCAGGCCCGCCTGGGCGACGGCGCTGTCGCTGTCCACGGCGGAGATGGCGACGCCCCCGCCGGGCAGGCGGGCCGCCCGCTCCGGCGGCAGGTCGGTGACGGCGATCTCTTCCAGCCGTGATCCCGCGCCGTCGCCGGTCAGCGCGCAGCTCGAGGGGTGGATGGCCGGCGCGTGCTGGGTAAGGGCCGGCCGCAACGTCACCTCTCGGTCCAGCCGCCGGCCGTCGCGCAGCACGCCCAGCCGGACGCGGGTGCCGGGCACGGTCAGCTGCGCGTGAATCTTCAGGTCCTCGCTGGTGGCGATGGGGATGCGGTCCCAGGCCACCACCACGTCGCCCGGCTGCAACCCCGCCACCTCGGCCGGCGAGTCCTTCTCCACGCTGGCCAGCAGCGCCCCCCGCGCCGAGGGCAGGTTCAGGGCGGCCACCAGCGAGGCCTCCAGCGGCTGGGCGTCGACGCCGAAGTACGCGCGCGGCGCCGAGCCGTGATCGCGCAGGCGGGGCAGCAGCGCCTTCGCCATGTTGATGGGGATGGCGAACCCGATGCCCTGGGCCGGCTGCATGGGGTGCCCGGCCCAGAAGGCCGCGCTGACCCCGACCACCTCCCCGCTCTGATCGAGCAGCGGTCCGCCCGAGTTGCCCAGGTTGATGGACGCGTCCGTCTGGATGAAGAACGAGTACGACTCCTCGGCCGTGCCGCGTTCAGAGGAGCCGAGCGCGCTGCGCTCGACGACGCGCTCCTTGGCCGACACGATGCCGGCGGTGACGCTGTTGTTGAAGCCGAAGGGATTGCCGATGGCCACCACCGGTTCACCGACGCGCACCACGTCGGAGTCGCCGAGCGGCAGGAAGGGCAGCTTCTCGGCCGTGTCGACCTTCAGCAGCGCGATGTCCGTGGGCACGTCGGTGCCCAGCACGCAGGCCCGTAGCTCGCGACCGTCGTGCAAGCGCACCCGCAGGTTGGTCACGTTGTGGACGACGTGATCGTTGGTGACGATGTAGCCGTCCTTGTTGATGATGAAGCCGGTGCCGATCGACACCCGTTCAGCGTCGCCGTGCGCGTCGTCCTCGGGCGGCGACACGCCGCGCACGTGAACGACGGCCGGTCGGGCCCGGTCAGCGAGATCGGCGAGCGGCGCCGGGGGCCGATGGGCGGGCCGCGGCAGCGTGGTCCAGAACGCCGGCTCGGCGCCCGCCGCGCCCGGCGCCAGCAGCCAGACCACCGGACACAGCAGGGTGACGAGGGTCCGGGTGAGCATCCGCGACCGCATCATAGCGGACCACGGGCCGTCACCGCGCGGCTACCGAGCGGAATGGCCGACGCGCGCCGGCCCCCTCGGGCGGTCGCTCTGAGCGGCGTGCTCGCCCCCCAGGACCTTCTTCAGCTCCTGACGGTCGCTGTCCGAGACCTCCTCGGCCGGGGGGGCGCCCCCGTCGGCGGGCACCACCACCTTCTCGTTCAGCGCCTCCTGGGCCCTGCGCCGGACCGAATCCATCAGGGGCTTGGCCGACTCGCGCGTGCCATCGAGCAGATCTTGCGTCTCGCGGGTGCGGCCGATGGCCTGCAGGTGCTGGAACAGGGTCCGCGACCCCAGGGGCACGTTGGCGCCAAACCAGACGAACCCGGCCAGCGCGGCCAGGCCGAGCAGCAATTTGATGAGCCGGAACACGGCGGGCGATCAGCGAAGCGTGGTCGAGGACGTGCGCAGGACGATCCGGCCCCACACCGGCACCGCGCGCGTGTCCTCGGGCCGGAGATCCCGGCGAAACGCCGCCACCGCCGCACGACGGCGGCGAACGATGGCGCCGGTCGTAGATTTCGGTTTCGCGGTCATGTCAGCCATTTCAAGAAACTCGCGGGTTGGGAGTGGTCCGATCGTGCCTTGTCCCAATGTGGAGTGGGCCCCCGCACCCGTCAAATTTTTTCCATCATTTCGCGCGCGAGGACGTGATCCCTCTACCAGTGGTTGAATCGGAGCGGGCCGGCGCGCGCAGGCGATACAGCAGGTGGCGACGCAGCGGATGGCCGACCGGCAGCGCCGGGTGGTCGAAGTCCTCCCTCGGATCGCGCGTCATGCCCAGGCGTTCCATCACGCGCCACGAGCGCTCGTTGCCGGGGGTGGTGAAGGAGACGATCTCGCGCAGGCCCACCACATCGAACCCGAACGCCAGCGCCGCGCGGGCCGCTTCGGTGGCATAGCCGCGGTTCCAGAAAGGATAGGCCAGGCGCCACCCGATCTCGACGCACGGCCCGCGCGTCCGGAACGGCACGCGGAAGCCGGGGACCATCAAACCGACCGCCCCCACGAAGGGCGCCACGCCCGGCGCTTCGACCGCCCACAGCCCGAAGCCGTGACAGGCGATGTGGGCGCTGATCCGTGCCAGCGCGCCTTCGCTCTCCGCCGCGGTCAGCCGCGTGGGAAAGAGCGCCATCACGCGCGGGTCGGCGTTCAGGGCGGCGAAGGCCGCGACGTCATCGGATCGCCAGGGCCGCAGCAGCAGCCGGTCCGTGGTCAGCGAGGGAAAGTCCTTGGGGGCGGAGGGCATTGGGGGGCAGCGTCGGGGGCGGTTCGGGGGGCAGCTTCGTGGAGCATTTACGGAAGCGGCGAGGTGGGCGCCGCAACGGGGATCACATCTGGCGGCTCGACGGCCGCACGATGTCGAACCGAGAGGGGATCGATCCGTGGACCATCCTTCGATCCGTGCCGTCGGTGGCCCGGACCCAGGCGACGGCATGGAATTCCAGCGCCGTCGCCAGGTGCCCGTCGGGGCGCGGCCCCAGCCGGCGGAACGCCCGCCGATCGCGGCGGGCACCGCGGGGCGCGCTGACAGGCGTCATCTGCCCGGCGTTACCCGCCGTTGTCGCACATCCGGCGACAAGGACGGGGGCGGCGAGCCCCCGGATCGTTCGCGATCGCAACATACGCGCTGAGGCAGCTTGGCCACGGGCGACGGGAAGGCAATGGCGAGCCCCATGCGTGCCCGCGCCGAACCGGTACGGGCGCCGGGGCCCGCGGCGATGGTCCTGGCGCGCGGCGGCTATTGCCCGCGCGTCAGCTGCGTGCTGCTGGGGACCAGGCTGGTGGACGAACCGCCGGCGCCGTCGGAGTCGCCCTTCTCGAGATCGTCGAGCGCCTTCTTGCGACCGCGTTCGATCAGCCACACGAGAAGGATCGAGATGTTGTAGAGCGCGAACAGCGGGCCGGCCATCAGCACCTGGGACAGCACGTCGGGTCCCGGTGTCAGCACGCCCCCTACCACGGCCGACAGGATCAACGCGTACTTGTCGAACTTCCACAGCATCTTCGCCGACACCAGCCCGATCCAGCCCAGCACCGCCAGGACCACCGGCAGTTCGAACGCCACGCCGGTGCCCAGCAGCATGGCCAGCATGAAGCCGACCAGCTCGTCCATCATGATGGTGGGCTGAATGGCGAAGCCGTTGAACTGCTCCGCGAACGAGAACATGTACGACAGGGCGGGCGTGCACAGCACGAAGTAGCCGAACAGCGCGCCGCCCACGAAGCAGATCGCGGTGGCCCCGGTGATGGTCATCACCATGCGGCGCTCTTTCTTGTACAGGCCGGGCGCGATGAACTTCCAGACCTCCCACAGGATGACGGGGCTGGCGAACAGCAGCGCGCCGATGATGGCGATCTTCGTGTAGACCCAGAACGGTTCGGTGGGGCTGGAGAAGTGGAACACCGCGGGCTTGCCGGCCAGCGCGATCTCCCAGGCCAGGCGCGCCGGGCGGGTCAGGATCTCGAAGTACTTCTTCACGAAGTAGAACGACACCATCACGGCGACCAGGAACACGATGGCGCCGTTGCGCAGCCGCGAACGCAGCTCGGACAGGTGCTCGAGGAAGGACATCCGCGTGGCGTCCACCTCCGCCGCGGTGGGGTCGGTCGCGGCGGCATCAGGACCCGGGGCCGACGCCGGAGGAGCGGGGGGAGCGGTTTCCTCGTTGGTTGACAATGCGGGTGTCCTTGGGCGAATGCTGACGACGGCGTCTTCCCGACCGCCTCCGCCGCGGTCTTCAGGTCGCGGGGTCCGGCTTCTTCTCTTCGGCCGGGCCCGCCGGCTTCGCCGCCTCGGTCAGCCCGGGCATGGGCGGCGGCGCGGTCCGCCCGGTGCGCGTCACGCGCGGCGGCGGCGGCGGGGCGGCGGTGACGGCGATGGCGGCCAGATCCGCCTCGGACAGCGACTGCGTGGTGTTGCTGCGGTCCGCCGCGCTGTCCGCCAGCGGCGTGGTCACGGCGGCCATGTTGCGGGCGGTGTTGCGGTGGTGCGTCTCGGACAGGCGTCGCAACGTGGACCCGAGATCTTCTTGCACGACGGGCTTGCCGGTGCCGGGCAGCGTGGGGGGCGGAACCGGCGAGGTCAGCGAAGGCGGAGGCGGAGGCACATGCCCCGACGCGGGCGCTCCGATGCGCGCGGACAGGTCGCGGGCGATCGTGCCGGCGGGCGCTGCCGTGGGGAGGGTCGCCGCCGGATCGGTGGCGGCAGGCGCCGGCGCGTCGGTCGCTGCGGCCGCCGTCACCGGCGTGGTCGTCTCGCTGCCGGTCAGCGCGGGCGCGTCCGCGGGGGCTTCCCCGGCCTGCTCGATCTTCGCGGTCGCCTCGGCCACCGCCTTCTGCGCCGCCTCCAGCTCGCGGCGGATGCGATCGCGACGCTTCAGCTCTTCGGGGTGCAGGGTCACCGCCTCGCGAAGCTCCTCGAAGGGCTTGCGGATGGCGTCGTCCAGCTGGATCTCGTTCTTGACGTCGGACGTGGTCTTGCGGATCTCGCGAATCAGCTTGCCGAGCCCTGAGGCCAGCTCCGGCAGCTTCTTGGGGCCAATGAAGATCAGGGCCAACAAGAGGATGACGGTGATTTCACCCATTCCCAGGTTGAACACGGCCCCTGAATCTAGCTCCTTTTCTTGGAAAAGCGAAGGTGAGCGGTCGCTTGCGCGACCGGCCTCTCCGTCGACGGCCCGTCGTCCGATACGTGGACGCTGGCGTTCCCTGCGTCCGCGCTTCGCGACCCCTCACGCCGACCGCGATCGGCGCCGAAGTGGCGGTCGCGGTACTCTTTGCCGGGTGCGCTTCCCGGTAGCCGTCGCGCCCGCGACCTTGCTCGTGCTGGCGATGGGCGCCGCGGGCCCGGGCTGCGCCGCACGCGTGACGCGCGCCGCAGGTCCGGCACCGGCGGTCGATCCGCCGGGCCTGTCGACGGCGACCGGCGGCACGTTCCGCGTGGTCTGTCACTTCCCGGACGACCGCGTGGCCCGCACGGCGCTGCAGCTGGCGGAGGCCGCCGCCCACGTCGCCGAAGAGGTGTGGGGTCCGATGCCCGTCAGGTCGGCGGCCCCGCTGGAGCTTCACCTCTACCGCACCGTGCAGGACTTCGATCGGGCCGCCGAGGTGCTGACCCACCGCACGAATCACGACAACCTGAACTTCTTCGTCGGCGAGCGGCTGCAATCGCATGTCCTGGTGCAACCGCTGCTGTCGCAGGAAGCGCTGGCCGCGCTGGGTCTGCCGCTGTTGACCAAGTCGCTGATCACTTTCCAGGCGGCGCAGCTGCTGCGCGCCGCGCGGGCCCCCGGGTGGTCCCTGCAGCCGGCCTGGTATGCCGCGGGCCTGGGCAAGTGGGTGGCCTTGCGCGCGCTGCGCGCCGTGGGGGCCATGACCGATCCCATGACGGATCCGCTGTGGTCCAGCAACATTCATGATCTGCAGCAGCTGCAAAGGCGTCTGCCCGCGCCCTCGCCCGACAACACCGTGGAGAGCGTCGCCTACTGGACGGACGCGGCGCCAGCGGCGGCGCGACCGGTGGCGCGCAACACCCACCTGCCGCTGCCCAGCGAGATCCTGACCCGGGATCTCTCGGGGTCGCTGACGCAGAACGAGTTCTTCGGGCTGGCGTGGCTGACGTTCGAGACGCTGATGACGCCGCCCTTCGCCGCCACGACCCGCGCGCTGGTCGCCGAGCTGCAAGCGCTGCCGGACCCGGACGGCTCCCTGTCCGCACCAGCCGCCGCCGCCCTGGCGCGCGGAGGCGGGCTGAAGCGCGTGGTGGCCGGCCGCCTGGCCCAGCGAGCGACGTCGCTGTTCGGACCGGAGCAACTGCAGCTGATGGACGCCGCGTTTCAGCGCGCGCTGACCGCGCTGACGCCGCACTGGAGCGAGGAGACGCGGTCGCTGGATGCCCAGGGCCGGGACTGGGTTCAGATCGCGTTCCCGCAAAGCCTGCGCTCCAGCCGGCGGGCCGCCGCCTGGTCCCTGGATCGCGTCCCCGCGGCGTCGTTCGCCATCAGCGGCCGGGCGTTGATGCTGCCCAACTTCGGCCGTCAGATGAACGTCTTCCTCGAGCTGGACGACGCCCAGTTCCTGCAGGTATCGTTCACCGCCGACGACGGCATCTGGTTCTGGCTGTTCGATCGTGGCCGCGGCACCGGCTCCGACGCAGGCGATCGGCGCGACGGCGGTCCCGGGCGCGAGGGCGGGGCATGGATCGACCGGCGCCATCTTCCAGTCCCGGGCATCGCGGTGGGCACCCCCTTCGCGTTTCGGATCGCCCACGCCGGCGAGATCGTCACCGTCGAGCTGGGCGGGCGGTTGGTGGCGCGCCTGCCCCTGGACAAGCCAGCCAACGGCCGCTGGGGGCTGGGCGTGCAGGAGGGAACGGCCGCCGTCTGGTCGGACGTGCGCGCCACGCCGCTGGGCGCGCGCTGACGGCAGCGCATCACCCGATCGGCGCGAACAGGTCGATCTGGCGCGGCGGACCGATCACGTAGGCGTCGATGCCGCGCGCCCGCAGCGCGGCCGACAGGTCCTCGGCGAAGCCGTTCTTCACCGCCACCTCGCGCGCGCCGGTGGCCGCCACGTACGCCAGCAGCCCGTCGAAGTCCGGCGGCGGCGCGTACGGGATCGCGGCGTCGACCCGCAGCGCGGCCACGGCGTCCGGATCGACGGCGCTGCCCGACACCCACAGCAGCGCGGCGTCGGACAGGCGGCGCAGCGACCCGGCGTCGCGCTCCCCGGGAGGCCACAGCAGCACCTCGTCGGACGCCAGCTTGCCCGCGAAGCGCGCCAGCGCGGGCACCGGCACGTTGGCGCGCCGATAGGCGGCCGCGCCCTCCACGATCGAGCGGTGCGCGCGCAGCTGCCAGCCGGCGGCCGCCAGCGCCACCGCGAACTCCTGCGCCGGACCGATTGGCGCACAGAGGACCACGGCGGGCCGCCCACCGGCGCGCGCGGCGCGGACGAACGCGCGGGCGCGCTCCTCGGCCTCGGCCCGGGGGACGAAGCGAAACCGCGGGTGCCCGTAGCTGGCGTCGAGGCACAGCGCGTCCGCCGCGCGCACCTCGCCCGGGGAGGCGCCGTAAACGGGCGGCCCCAGGCGCGCGCAGCCGGCGTAGAGCACCCGGCGGTCACCCGCCTCGCAGAACAGCGCCGCCGCGCCCGGCAGCACGCCGGTGGCCAACAGCTCGACGCGCAACGAGCCCAGCCCGAACGGGCGCCCGTACCCGATGGTCAGCGCTCGCGCGCGCAGCCGCTGGCCAGCAGGGCCCAGCAGGGCCAGCGTCTCGGGCGTCGTCAGCACCTGGGCGCGGGCCGCCCGCACGCGCGCGGCCTCCCCCACCAGCCCGCTGGCGTTCGACAGGAAGATCAGATCGCCGCCGCCCTGCGCATCGCAGGCCACGACGGTCCCGCTGATGCGCGTCCCCGATCGGTAGACGAACGCGCGCGGCGGCGCTTTGCGAACGGACGTGGCCATGGCGAAGGGGGACCCGGAAACGAGGCGCCAGTCCCCCGCAGCTCAGAAGAGAGCGGCGCCCGTCACGCCCAGGATCTTGTCCGAGTTTGCGTTCGAGACGCCGACGCACATGTCGCTGCCCCCGTCGGGCTTCTGGCAATACTCGGACACGGTGCGCACCTGAAAGCTGAGCAAGAGGCCCAGGGACGCGCCGTTGCCGAGGGGAAGGAAGGCGCCCGCGTTCACCCCGTACACGAATCCACTGGTGGTGCTCTGGTCGCGGATGCCGGCCTGGTTCGCGGTGACGATGGTGGCCCCGATGCCCAGCTTGGGCCCGATGGCCAGCTCCAGCGACCCGGCGTCGAAGTGAAGCAGGGGGCTGAACGCCAGGTCCACGGCGCCGCCCGACAGATCGACACCGGGGGGGCCGTTCTTCAGATTGAGAACGTCGATGGTCAGCTCGGCGTTCAAGGAGAACTGTCCGTTCGCCCGGCACCCGATCAGGCCGCCCATGCGGAACCCGACGTTCTGATCGGACCCGGTCGCTCCCTCGTTGGCCTGCACACCCAGGTAAGGCATCAACAGCAAGGCGCCGTGGCCGTGCGGGCGCGTCGAAGGCGGTGGCGGCGGCGGCGGCACCGGGTATCCCGGGGGCGGAGCGTAGCCGGGAGGCGGGTAGCCCGGCTGTCCATACGGCAGCTGCGGATAAGAAGATGAAGGGTACTGCTGCGGGTAGCCCTGTTCGGGATACTGCTGCGGATAGCCCGGCGGCGGATACTGCGGCGGATAGCCCGGCGGGGGGTACTGCTGCGGATAGCCGGCCGGTGGATAGGGCTGCTGGGTCGCCGAGGATGAGGGGGCGTCCCCCTGCGGATATCCGGGCGGTGGCGGCGGATACTGCGGGGGATA
>Ga0207671_10000333_pt1 | contig 69547 bp, 74 predicted proteins | sample KBSC24metaG_FD_184352 | JGI IMG/M metagenome (GOLD analysis project Ga0207671, IMG submission 184352) | Corn rhizosphere microbial communities from Kellogg Biological Station, Michigan, USA - KBS C2-4 metaG (SPAdes) (version 2) | ecosystem: Host-associated > Plants > Roots > Rhizosphere > Soil... | reverse complement strand
CCAGCAGAACACGCCATTTAAAGATTGGCGTGATTTGAATTCATATTGGCGCGTCTGGCAGAGCGCGTCGATCAGGGGAGGGCTAATGTTGGGAATACCGGGACTCGGCACAGCCAGGCGGATGCCCGACGAGAGGCTTCAGCATATGCGGAATTCTCATGACAACGGCACAAAGAGCAACCTGGATCGCCGCGCGCGCAAAGAAGTTGATAGCTGGCTAAAAACAATCGGGATGCTGAAATAAAGTTTCCCCGAGCTTCAAAGAGAAGGAAGGAACTGTCGTGGAAAAGAAAAAACTTGGAAACAGCGGGCTCGAGGTATCGGCCCTGGGACTCGGTTGCATGGGGCTGAGCTTCGGCTATGGCGCGGCCACTGATAAGGGGGAGGGGATCTCGCTCATTCGCGCGGCTTTCGAACGCGGCGTGACATTCTTCGATACAGCTGAGATCTATGGCGCTTACACGAATGAAGAACTTGTCGGAGAAGCTCTCGAGCCATTTCGCGACCAGGTCATCATCGCTACAAAGTTTGGCTTCAAGATCGATGAAAACGGAAAAGGCGCCGGGTTGGACAGCCAGCCCGAGCACATCAAGCAAGTAGCGGATGCATCGCTGAAACGCCTCAGAACCGACGTGATCGACCTTTTCTATCAGCACCGCGTCGATCCGAATGTGCCGATTGAGGACGTGGCTGGTGCGGTGAAAGACCTGATTCAACAAGGTAAGGTGAAGCACTTCGGCCTGTCTGAGGCAGGCGTGCGCACGATTCGTCGCGCACATGCCGTGCAACCCGTCACTGCACTACAAAGCGAATATTCCTTGTGGTGGCGAGAGCCGGAACAAGAGATCCTGCCCACACTGGAAGAACTCGGAATCGGCTTCGTCCCGTTCAGCCCGCTCGGCAAGGGATTCCTCACCGGCAAAATCACAAACGAAACAAAGTTTGATGCGGGCGACTTCCGCAACACTGTGCCACGTTTCAATGAGGAAAATCGCAAGGCGAACCAGGCACTCGTAGATCTGGTCGGCAGTTTTGCGCAACAGAAGAATGCGACTCCGGCTCAGATCGCGCTCGCGTGGATTCTGGCGCAGAGGCCCTGGATCGTACCGATCCCCGGCACCACAAAGCTGCACCGCCTGGAAGAGAACCTCGGCGCGACCGCAGTGGAGCTAACTCAAGACGATCTCGATCGCCTCAACGAGGCTACTGCGACGATCGCGGTGCAAGGCGCCCGCTATTCCGAGGGTGCACAGAAGATGATTGATCGCTAAACACAAAACCGCTAACCACCAGGCCGCAGGTTCGATGGTGATTAAATCAAAAGTTTTCAACAAGAAGTGAGCTTCGAAGAACAGTTCGCAGGAGAAAGCGAATGAGCAGGAAATATCGAAATACTTTCGCGGTGGCCTCGTTGATAGGAGCTGTGCTCTCCGCCTCCGTAGGTGCGCAAGAGATTAACAGGTCCAAGTTTGAGCCTGTGACGATCCAGGAGCAGGGGAGCTTCGCGGTCGGCGGCAAGGTCATCACTGCTCCCGGCTCGTTCGACCCGATTAAGCAGGGCAACTTCAATCCTGCCGGCAACAATCCAGCCGGGGAAACGCTGCATGGTGACCACGCTTACGTCTTCTATCAGATGCCGGTAAATCCTCGTAAGCTACCGTTGGTATTTCTCCACGGCACAGTTTCCAGACACAGCCTACGAGAAGCGCCTCCGCATAATTTGCGCCCGCGCACGACCTAAAGCGAGATCGATGATGATGTCCTGTTGCGTTCTAGATGGTCCATTGAGGGTTGAGGCGCAACACTTCCGAAAGTACCAGAAAGTCCGATAACAGATATTCTGTATAGTGAAAGTGTTGCCACAGGGTTGCGGATGCAACATGCTGGCAATAAGCAAGTTTTAAAATGGCTAGCGATTGAGTGGGACTTCCCTGCGCGGACTCGATCAAACGGGAGAAATGCAGCTACATCTTGTATCGGCCCAGATCCTCGTCGTTCAGACCTTCGAGCCAGCCGCGTAACTCCTCTGCGGTCGGTCCCTCGGGCGGGCCTGACATATTCAACTTTGCCGATTGCAGGACATGCTCTGAAACGTAGATCGGACAGTCTGCCCTGAGCGCCAGCGCTATCGCATCGGAAGGTCGCGCATCGAGCGTGATCAGCTCATTTTCCTGGCGTAGCCATAGGACGGCGTAGAATGTCTCGTCCTTAAGTTCATTTATAACTATCTTTTCCAGACGTGCATTCATGTGGCGCATGAGATTTCTCGTCAAATCATGCGTCATCGGGCGCGGCGGCGCTACTTTTTCAATCTCAATGGCGATGGCATTGGCCTCGAAGATTCCCACCCAGATTGGCATCACCGTGTCTGACCCAACGTCCTTGAGAACGACGATGGGCATATTGGTGGCTGGATCCATCATCAAGCCACGAATTCGAACTTCGATATCCATGGGGTTCTGCCTCTCCGCCTCTGGGTTAGATGGCCTCTCCAACCAGACTGTTCGGATACGTATTAATGATTCTCACCTTCATGTAAGACCCAGGGGCGGGCGCGATCGGAAGTGAGGTGGTGAAATTCACAGACTTGTTCTGGGAACTGCGGCCCGTAATCTGTCCGCGAGCAGCATTTGTTCCCTCCACCATCACTTCCATTTCTTCTCCCAAGTGCCTCGCATAGTTAACTCTCTGAATTTCGCGCTGACGTTCAAGAACAACTTGAAGACGATTTGCCTTTTCCGCTTCAGGCATCGAGTCAATCATCGTCAACGCAGGAGTATTGGGACGGCCGGAATACTTGAAACCGAAGACGCAATCGTACTGCACTTCCTGCAACAGGTCCATGGTCTGGATAAAGTCGTCCGCGCTTTCACCCGGGAATCCGACGATGATGTCGGTCGACAGCGAAATCTTTCGCTTCGATGCCTTGATCCAGCTGATCCGTTCCAGGTACCAGTCAGAGGTGTATTCGCGAGCCATCAGTTTCAACACGCGTGAGGAACCAGACTGCACTGGAAGGTGCACATGGTCGCACAGGGTTGGGTAGGCGTCGATCGCCTCAACAATGTCGCGAGTGAAATCGCGCGGATGGCTTGTCGTGAATCGAACCCGCCTGATTCCCGGAACCTGACCCACCGCTGCCAGCAATTCCGCGAAGCTCAACTTCCCTGTCGGGTCTCGGTAACTGTTTACGTTCTGACCGAGCAGTTGGATTTCCGTATAACCCTGATCGGCAATTCGCCGCGCCTCTTCCAGTACTGAGGAAGAACTGCGGCTGCGCTCTTTGCCTCGTGTATACGGAACCACGCAGTAGGCGCAGAACTTGTCGCAACCCTCGATGATGGTGATGTAACCGCGATACGGATTCTGGCGCGCGGTGAATTCAGTCTCAAATGTTTCGTCGGTCTGGCGGTCATCGAGACCGGTAATCCGATGCTCTCCGGCTTCCAGGCGAATGAGCATCTCAGGGAGTCTCCGATACGAGGCAGAACCTGAAACCAGCGAGACATATGGGGCGCGTTCAAAAATCTTCTCGCCCTCTTGCTGTGCCACGCAACCCAACACACCAAATCTCTTGCCTGATTTGTAGAGCTTTTTGTAGTCGTTCAGACGATTGAAGACCTTTTGCTCCGCCTTGTCGCGAATTGAGCAGGTGTTGTAGAGGATCAACCCTGCTTCTTCCTCGGTCTCGACCTTTCGATAGCCTTCACGGAGCAATGTGCCAATGACCTTTTCGGAGTCATGGGCATTCATCTGGCACCCGAATGTCTCAAGAAAGAAGGTTTTTTCAGGTGCCATAGCAATCCTGAGTATAGAGCATTCGAGAATCCGCAGTCCCCTGCTCCAGGTGGGATGAATCGCATCGTGCGCTTCCGTCCATTTGCGAACAACTACAGGCGGATTCGCACAGTTGGTCGCGTCGCGCCCGATTTTCAGCTTCGTCGAATCAACAACTTGCATCGCCCCCGTGTTGGGCTGAAACGTGCTTTGTAGCAAGTAAGCCGATCACTCCGTATCGCATCGGTTCAGGTCTTCAGGGAGTACAGTTTCGGATGGCCATCGAAGTCCAAAGCGTCGCGCCTCTTGTGCAGGTGTTTGATATGCCGCGCTCGATCCATTTCTACCGCGATCTGCTCGGCTTCAAGATCACGGGCAAATCGAAGGAGAAGTCACGCGATCCTGACGACGTGGACTGGGCGATGCTGCAACTTTCAAATGCCACCATCATGCTGAACACGGCTTACGACCCCGAAGAAGTTCCCGTCCAGCCGGATGCGGCGAGGTGGTCGGGGCATCAGGACACATGCCTGTACTTCGGCTGTCCCGATGTCGAGGGAACATACCAGCAGCTCGCGCTGAAGGGACTGCAAATCGATCGTCCGAAAGTAGCCTGGTACGGAATGAAACAGCTGTACCTCAAAGATCCAGACGGTTTCGGCATCTGCTTCCAATGGTTCGCCTGAGGTAATTCCCGCTGAAGGAGTGATTCATGAAGGCTCTGTTCCAGGACATCCGTTTCGGAATTCGCCAGCTCATCAAGATGCCCGGTTTCTCGTGCACGGCCATCGTGTCGCTCGCTCTCGGAATTGGAGCCACCACCGCTGTCTTCAGCGTGGTCTATGCAATCTTGCTGGATCCGTATCCTTACAAGGATTCAGACCGGATGATCCATATGCGCCTGACCATGCCCTCCGGCGATCTGAACGGCTTCGGTGTGACGGGAACTCAATGGCAGGAGATCCGCAAATCGCCTGTAGTTGATGACACTTTCATGGAGGACGATTGGAGTCTTACGGTCACAGGGGCCGATCTCCCCGAGGATGTGCAGGGCGTCTACCTCACCTCAAATGCCTTCAACTTCTTCGGTGTTCCGGCGGCGCTTGGGCGCGGGCTGCAACCCTCCGACGCGATCGACGGCCAGGACCCCGCGCCTGTCGTCGTGCTCGGATACAAGTTCTGGATCCGTCACTATGGCGGAGACGCCTCAATCATCGGGAAAACGATTCAGCTGATGCGGAAGAACTACACCGTCGTGGGAGTTTCAAACCCTCGATTCACCTGGGGCGATGGAGATGTTTATCTGCCATTGAAGGTAACCGGAGATCAGGTTAAGAGCTTCTACGCCGGTCTACGGCTGAAGCCTGGAATCACCCACGCTCAGGCGAATTCTGCGCTCGAGCCCTTGATCAGGCAGTTCGCCAAGGACAACCCTAAACACTTCCCGCTCAACTTCGTCCGCCTCCATGTTGTCGGGCTTAATGAAGACTTCATCAAGCAGCTTGGTGGAACGTTGTACCTGCTCTTCGGGGCAGTCGCACTGCTCCTCTTGATCGGCTGCGGGAATGTCTCGATTTTGTTGCTGGCTCGAGCCAGCGCTCGCCAACACGAATTCGCACTTCGCTCCGCGATCGGCGCCAGCCGAAGCCGGATCATCCGCCAACTTCTCACAGAAGCCTTGTTGCTCTCCCTCACTGGCGCAGCTTTGGGACTCGCCCTCGCCTTCAAGACTGTCGACATCATCGTTGCGCACTTACCAGAGTTCTCTTTCCCCCACGAAGCGGCGATTCACGTGAACCTGCCGGTTTTGCTGTTCTGCACCTTCGTCGCCATCGGAACCGGCATCCTGTTTGGACTCTGGCCGGCACTGCAGCTCTCACGCCCGGAAGTAAGCCAGGTCATGAAGGCCAACACCCGCAAGGCCACCGGAGATGTGCAAGGCCGCAGATTGCACGCAACGCTCATTGGCGGTCAGATCGCTTTAACGCTGCTTATGATGGCCGGAGCCGGCGCAGCCATCGAGGGCTTCCTCAAAGTGGCGCACGTAACATTGGGTTACGATCCGCACAACATCATGTCTGTCGGGATCCCGATTCACGATGGCACGTATAAAACATGGCCCGAGAGAGCCGCATACTTCGAGAAGATGTACGACAAGGTCGCGACCGTTCCAGGGGTGAAGATCGCTGCGGTCTCGAGCAACGCCACACCACCTTCAAACGGCTTCGACGTGCACCTCCAAATTGTAGGAAGACCAGCGAATGCCGATCAGCCTTTTCGCTTCAACATGGTGAGCAAGGATTACTTCCCTGCTCTCCGGATACCGCTGGCGAAGGGGCGCATCTGGGATGAAGCTGAGACGCATCGGGGCGCGGCGCTGATGGTGGTGAACCAGACATTCGCGAAGAAATACTTCCCTTCCGGCGACGCCATTGGCAAGACTGTGAAGTTGACTGAGTTGAAACCGCAACCACCTTACTTTCTAGTTGCTCCTGGCGCGGAAGACGGCATGCAAATCATAGGTGTAATTGCCGACAAACTCGATGATGGTTTGTCCAAGCCGGTATTGCCGGAGGGTTTCGTGCCTTACACCTTGGCAATGGGGATGTATACCCAGATTCTGGTGCGTTCAGACGTTCCGCCTCTCAGCCTCTTGCACGCAATACGCACCGCGGTAAGTTCTATCGATCCTGATCAGCAGACAAACAACGATGTCCGAGACCTTGAGCACTGGATAACACGCCTGCCTGAGTATGCACGCGGTCAATTGGTGGCGTGGCTCTTCGGCGCTTTCGCGGGGCTGGCACTGGCGTTGGCCTCGGTCGGACTTTACAGCGTAGTTGCGTATACTGTCGTTCAGCGCACGAATGAGTTCGGCATTCGAATAGCACTGGGAGCAGACCGTGGACACGTGCTCGGCCTCGTGTTCCGATCGACAGTAATGAGCGTGGGTGTAGGCATCGTGGCGGGAGTGATCCTTACGGTCGCGTTGAACAGGGTGATGGCCAACTGGTCTGCTGAGAGCGTGCGCGATCCGCTGTTGATATTGGGAGCGACCCTGGTCTTGTCTGTGGTTGCAACACTTGCATCCATTTTGCCGGCATCGCGCGCAGCAGGTGTCAATCCGATGACGGCAATTCGTTACGAGTAGCTCTCCTTTGAACAGCTCTAACGCAGACCAGTGTGGAGATAGGAGAGCAGTGCCGACATCTGCACGTCATCGAACCGGCCCATGAAGGCGGGCATCAAGCCTTTCCCGGCAAGTACTACGCGACGTACCTCCGCGTCTGTTGCGGCAGAACCACCTGGCAGCGTCGATCGCTTGAAAAGGCCATGAAGATCGGGAGGCGCCTTCTTCAGCGCGAGGTCATTGTCCTCATGACAATGCGCGCAGCGTACCTGGTAAAGGTGCTTCCCTTGCATCTCTTGCGCTGTGAGCTTTGGGGTCTGGTGGCACCCCGAAAGCATTAACCCGCCGGCAATCAAAATCGCGAAACCAAGAACTGCCTGAAGGCCCGACAGCGCCTGAAAACTACGAAATACGATCACCCGTCGATTCTAACCGTGCAGTCAGTTCGATATTCTGGAGTTATGGCACTTCCCTCTTTGGCAGAGATTCGCGAAGCACAAGCTTTGGTACATCGCTTCATGCCGCCGACCCCGCAATTCAGCTGGCCGCTCGTCAGTGAGCGCCTTGGTTGTGAAACGTGGATCAAACACGAAAATCACACCCCGGTAGGAGCATTCAAGATTCGCGGCGCTCTCCTCTACATGGATTGGCTGCGGCAGACAAAGCCCGAAGGGAAAGGGGTTGTCGCCGCAACCCGCGGCAACCACGGCCAGGGCGTAGCGACAGCAGCCCGCCTCAATGGCCTGAAATGTGTGATCGTGGTGCCTTACGGGAACAGCGTCGAGAAGAATCGCGCCATGATCGCGCAGGGTGCTGATCTGGTGGAACACGGTCACGACTTCCAGGAATCGCTAGAGTTTGCGCAAGCGCTCGCTAGTGAACGCGGATACACGATCATCCAGTCCTTTCACGAAAAGGTGGTACTGGGTACGGCCACTTATGCGCTGGAGTTTTTCGAAGGCGTGCCTCAGCTTGATACGGTTTACGTGCCCATTGGCCTCGGGTCGTCAATCAGCGGAGTCTCAGCAGTTCGGAATGCGCTCGGCTTAAAGACTGAAATCGTCGGCGTCGTGGCAGCAGCGTCGCCCTCTTACTCACTGAGCTTTGCGCAGCATCAGATTGTCGAAGCACCTTCAGTAACTGCATTGGCCGACGGCCTGGCCTGCCGAAAACCCAATAGCGATGCCATGGAGATCATCTGGCAGAATGTCTCGCGGATCATCGAGGTGACTGACGACGAGATAGCCTGCGCTATGCGAGCTCTCTACCAGGACACGCACAATGTCGCGGAGGGTGCGGCGGCTTCGGCAATGGCCGGCGCGATTCGCGAGAAAGATGCCAATCGCGGCAAACGCATCGGGCTCGTCTTGACAGGCGGCAACGTAGATTCGGCCATCTTCGCGCGCGTGCTCTCCGGGGAGAAATGGCAATGAAACCTCACTTCGACAATCTCACTCCTCTTGCACACGCGGCGCAGAACCGCTGTTTCGGATGCGGCGAGGCCAATCAGTATGGAATGCAGCTTGAATTCTTGCTTGCGGAAGACGGCACCGTGGTGTGCCCGGCAAGTATTCCAGATCGATTCGAGGGTCACCCCGGCTTCCTCCACGGCGGAGTTATCGCGACCCTGCTCGACGAGACGATGAGCAAGGCAGTTCGCGCTCGCGGTCTCACCGCAATGACAAGGCACATGGAAGTGGACTACCGTCGCCCCGTACCTTCATGCACGCCCATACGCATGGAGGGCCGCATCATTCGTGATGAAGGCAGAAAGCACTTCGTCGAGGCATCCATCTTCGACGCCGAGTCGACTGTGCTGGCTCACGGAAAAGGCGTGTTCGTCGAGGTGCGCCCAACTAGACTGACGAGCTGATGAAAAATCTACTTCAACGTCGCCAGCCACTCGATAATCGTGCTCTCGAGGAATATTCGGTGATCAGACCAGCTGTGATCCGTCTCGGCGTGGATTGCCTTGACGGTTTTATTCCCTTTCGCCTCCAGTTCTCTCACTAGCACATCTGTCTGCGGCGCAAGACCGTCATTTGCAGAGAGCACGAGCAGCCGCGTGTTCGTCAGTCCGTCGATCGCGCTTGAGAACTGAAACCTCTTCGCGTTCTGCGCTAGCTCGTTGGCCAGCAATTCCGGCGTCGTTCCTGCAAGCCCCTCCTTGTTGTCGGCAGTCAGGGCTGCGAGTTTCTCATGCTCTAGTCCGCCGATCAGGCCCATATCTGCAGCACTGATCAGAATTGCTCCTGCCAGTGCGTGGTCGTGCGCTGCTGTATGTACCGTCACCCACCCGCCCATGCTATGGCCCGCGAGCACCATCCGCTTCGTTTCGATGCCGAACTTCGCCGCGTTCGCGGGGTCACGGAGAAAAGCGAGAACCGCGTCCGCATCTTCCAGGTTTTGAGCGAAGCGAAACGTGCCCGGACTTCCCCATGCGCCCCGATAATTAAAAGTCACGGCATTCCATCCCGCTCGGCGAATCGCTTGAGCGAGATCAAGATTCTTCTCATTTCCAGGGAAGCCGTGGCAAATGACGAGGGTCGGATGCGGCCCAATTCCGGACGGGGTATAGATGATCGCATTGATCGAGAGACCATGCGTCGGAATATGCAGCACTTCCATACCCGCCGGATGCGCCTTGTCGGCCGGAGGATCAGTGTAGATGGCAGCAGGGACCCCTTGGGCACTGCCCCTTGACGCGACAAACAACAGCGCGCCTAAAACCCAACCGGACAATTTCATGCGACCCCCGTGAATTCGAAATAGAGAACGATCGCCCAAGTTTAATTCACAAGAGGTAAGCGTCACGCAGAAGACGCACGAGAGCCCCGCCGCATCATCGAACGCAGCGGGGCCCGTTCTTCTAAAAAACATGCGAATTGTACTAGTGGATCATATTGATGGTTTCCTGGGTCACAGTATCGAATGTCGTAATGGCTTTGGAACTAGCCTCGAAAGCGCGCTGAGCAATGATCAGCTTCGAGAATTCAGCCGAAATGTTTACATTTGAGCCTTCCAGCGCGCCACCCTGCATGCTTCCCAACCCCGAAGTTCCCGAGATGCCGATCGTTGCTGATCCGCTGGCGAGAGTAGTCTCGAATTCGCCATTGCCCAGGGCCTTCAAACCTTGCAGGTTTACGACGTTGCCGAGAGCCAACTGGCCCACGTTCAGCTTTTGACCGTTCTTGAATGTTGCGGTCACCGTCCCATCAGCACCGATCGAGAATCCGCGATATATGCCGCTTGCAAAGCCATCCTGGGAGGTGGAGGAAACGGCTGATGTCTGATCGACTTGAGAGAGATTTGCCGAGCCATCGGCCCCGAACAACTCCCAGGTCAGGTCCATGTTGGAAGCGCCGTCCGAGAGTCCTGAAAAGGTGATCCCCGTAATATTCGTCGAAGGGCTGACGAGATTCCCGTTCGAATCAAAAGTGAGAGAACCTGTCGCCGACGTCGATCTCACGGGGTCCTGAACGACGTCGCCTGACGTAGTCAGGTTCGACCCGCTGATCGCAAGTTGAGAACCCGTGGCCGTGACGGTGGCAGTGATGCCAGCCGCATTCAAGGCGTTTTGGAGATCCGTGGCGTAGCTGATGATCGATTCCCCGGTTGTGATTGCGGGAGCATTGATCGTGCTGGACACTCCCGCTGAGTTGAGTCCAGTGATTGTCAAGCTCGTAGCTGGATCGACGGTTGCCGATGTTGATCCGAAGTTATAGCTGATGTTCCCAGTGGAGGCATTGACGCTGGCAGCCAGACGGTCCGGAAGCGTTATGCTGTAGGACCAGTTGTTTGTGCCGGTCTTGGTGTACTTCACTGTTGCCTGGTAGGAGCTACCAAGCGAGTCGTATACCTGCACTGTTCCGGGAAGACTGTCTCCAACCTTTGCAGAGGAGTCGAGCGTGGCCGCCATTCCGAAACTGGTTGTTGCGCTGGGCAACTCAACTTCTCCTACTGGAATGTGTATAGGTGTCAAGGGAGCTGTCGTATCGACCTTGCCATTAATGGCCGGAAAGCCCATCACGCTTAATCCATCCCCGGTAATCAGGCTTCCGTTCTGATCCAGCGAAAAGTCTCCAGCACGTGTCAGCAACATAGTTCCGCCATCACCCACGACGAAAAAACCACTCCCCTGCAGAGCTACGTTTGTATCGACTCCCGTGGAGTTGGGGGATCCATTGGAGAAGTCCGTTTGAATCGACGATACCTGAGTGCCGGATCCGCGCTGAATTGGATCACCGGATCCGGCTTCACCGATCTGTTGATAGAACAAATCTGAAAAGCTCACTGACTTCGATTTGAAGCCGGTGGTGTTCATATTCGCCAGATTGTTCGCAATTGTGTTCAGTGCCGTTGAATCGGCATTCAACCCGGTAAGCGGAATGTAAAAACTTGCCATACCTCGTTCTCCTGCTCTGAGAGCCTATGTGGTCAGCACTCTCACGTTGACTACTTGCCACTCAAAGCGGCCGCAATATGCAAAGCCGCCGATCGAAAATCTCTGTCGGCAGATGCATTTGGAGCAGCAGCGCTCAATGTATCTGACGGACGGTCTCGCATCGCTGCCATTGGATCGAAAGCCGATCCTTCATTCGTTTTGCTGGGCGCAGCCTCGGTCTTCGCGACAGTTCCCTGCTTGAGGGTTTCGTTGATGGAGATCAGTTGCTGCAGGCTGTTCACCTGCACCAGTTGGTTCACCCATTCATTAGGATCCGTAGTCGCAGTCGGATCCTGGTTCTTCATCTCCGTAACCAGCAGCGTTAGGAAATCGTTTGCCGCAATTGAGATTGAGTCCTCGGTCGATGAATTGCTTTGCGAGTTTGTGGCGACATTTTCTGTTGCCGTGTGCATCCCCGCCGAAGTTTTTGGAAGTTGATGCAACATGCCTAGTGCGTTTGCTGTCATTGCTCTATCTCCTCCTCATGGAGTCGCCCTGCTGGCTCATTCGCTGTCATGCAACTACTGAGACGTGCATCCCATACCAATCGCTGGCCCTCACCCGAGGCGGTGCCGATTCGTGTTGATTCAGATCATCGCGCGACCAAAGCGAACGAAATATGGGTGCTTCGTCTACTTGTTTGCCGGCATGGTTCTGATGCCGTTCACCACTCTCGTTGTTATCCCGGTTTCCGCCGTTCCTTTGCTCGGTACCGCTGCCAATCCCCGATTCCAGGCGATTGTCATGCACCGTAGACATCGTCACCGGAGATATCTGGATGTGATCGCTCACGAGGTGTGCGTTGAGCCCGTTCAAATGTGCGCCAAGCATCTTCTCCGCATCATTCGAACTCGGAATCAAAACCGCATGTAGTCCGTTTGCATCCCGTTCCGCGTGAACACTTATCCATCCTAGCGACGGATCATGAAATCCGGCCTCGGCATGACGGGTTCCAACCTGAACCCAGCGCGTCTGGGTGTCCCTCACGTCCATATCCAGCACTGGGGTGGAGTCGGTCCGGTACGTTTGAGATTCTTGATGCGTCCTGAGTAGGGGCTCTCCGAAAGTACCGTTGCTGACGATCCGAGCGGAACTATGCGATAAGTTAAGGCCGGCGCCAATGACTGTATGCAGCCCGGATCTCTGGACGCCGTTTTCGAGGCCATCGCTCTCCGTATTACGTGTGCGAGAGCGCGCCAACGCCTCTGGCGACCTGGTTAACGCGTGGTGGCCCGGTGACAGGTCCACCCAATGCAAATGCGAGAGTTTCGGCGAACTGCGATCTTGCGAAGTTTCGCCGGCGTCTTCAATCGATTTCGGGGCTGATGCAACCACGTTAGATGGCAGGTCCGAGGCGACAAGCGCAGATTGTTTGATTCGGCGATCACCAGAATCGCTTACACTGCCATCTTTTGCACAAGGAAGTGCGGCAGGTGCGGCCATTCCTTCAACTTTCCGCCAAGCCCCTTTCCTCTCCGGCGAGACGGACGGAACGTCGAGTTCATCAACTCCTGCACTGAAGGAGATTCGAGCTCCTTGCCCTCTGACCGTGCGCTTTGCTGTAACGGGGCACTCCGGCGCGTCCTGGATCGTGCCGCCGCAGACAAGTGGAATCTGGGGCGCCGTCTGATCGGGCGATGCCTGCTGTCCCAGGATCCGCTCAGGCAACGGACTCGTTGGAATCGAAGAACTATGGGGTCGGTGCCTGGCAATCGGCACAGGAGTAGGCGCGGTTCCGGGCGAATCCTTCTGCTTGGAAAGCGCGAACCTGCGATGCGTTACCATCGGCGACAGCGGATATGAATCTTCGGATTCTTCTTGAATCAGTCGCGTAGCATCCTTGCTCGGAAACGGACTCGCGGACAATCCTTGATCACCGTCGACAGCCAAACAATCGACTTCGTTGCTCTTCTCACTTCGGGAGACTGCCCCGAGCTGTGATCCAGACTCGCTCGATCCAGACTCGCTCTCACATGGCGTGCGTTCCATCGCTTGCGATCCATCGAGAATGTTTCCACTCTGCAATACAAGTTGTTCCAGCAGCGATTTCCAACCAAGCTCAAGATCGCTTGTTTCATCGCTTCCAGTCCGATTCGTAATCTTGCGATCAGCAGTCCGCCCGGATGGCTCGGCCGGATGAAGGGTACTCTTCTGCAAAGCCCCTGCGATCGCGTCCGTCATGCTGGTCATGTCTGGGTCTTCTGCAGAAGATGGGCCAAAGCAGCTTAAGAAGGATTAGAAAAGTATCATCTTGGAAATTGGGGGACCTGTTTGGGACAGGTCGTTATTAGTTTGGCACTTTCCGTTCAGGTTCTCCCAGGAGTGTCCGATTGACCATCCTCGATCCCATCTCTCGCTGGCCGCGCGCGCAGCATACGATGCCACTCATCAAGTGCAGCTTGGCTTCTTCGTTGCGCTGCATTCTCCTCGCGTTCCAGTGCGGCACGAAGGAGTGTCTCGGCCTGACATCTTTCCGTTCGCTTCTCGAGATATCGCTCTCGGATCCGCTGAACCTCCTCCTGAGCGTAACGTTTGCGCAACATCAGTGCTTTGTATTTACGAATTGCACAAGCAATCTCTTCGAGGCCGGCAACGCGGTCCTGCGTCTCCCCGGTTCGAGCGCTCTCCTCGACGAGAGCGCGTCCTCTTCCCTTCCGAATCCGCGCCTGCTCCAGTGCATCGTCTAGTCGCTGCAACGCAGCCTCTGCCGATCCAAGCCGCGACGCCTCGTTCTGTTCTACCGATCGACGGAGATCACACAAGCGTCGCATACGACTGCTTGTCGTCATTCTAGAGGGTCTCCGCCAACGTAGCGAGCGCGCGAACAGAATCGCTGTAGTTGACCCGCTCCACACTGTTTTGCATCATGAAACTTCTCATTGGCCGTCGTGCGGCAATGGCCCTATCCATCTCGGAATCGGACCCTGACTTGTATGCTCCGATGCGTACGAGATCCTCTGATCTCGCATACGTGGCTGTCAGCTTCCGCAAAAGGGCGGCGTCTCGACGATGATCCTCGTTTGTGATCGCAGGCATCAATCTGCTGATCGAATCGAGTAACTCTATCGGCGGATACCATCCTTCGGACGCCAGGCTTCGTGAAAGGACAAGGTGCCCATCGAGGAGTGATCGGACGGAATCGACGAGAGGATCCTGCTGATCGTCACCTTCCATGAGTACGGTGTAGAACCCGGTGATTGACCCAACCCTGAACTGGCCAGCCCGCTCCACCAGTTTGGCTAAACGGTCGAACACGGATGGGGTGTAACCCTTCGCAGTCGGAGGCTCACCCGCTGCAAGCCCAATCTCTCTCGCCGCCATTGCAAAGCGCGTCAGCGAATCCAGGACAAGTAGCACGCTCTTGCCCTGGTCCGCAAAGTGCTCGGCGATCGTCGTGGCAGTCAGCGCCGCACGCATCCTCAGAATGGGTGATTGGTCCGACGTTGAAATTACCAGGATTGAGCGAGACATTCCCTCTTCGCCGATGGCGTCTTGAATGAATTCCGGCACTTCGCGACCACGCTCGCCAACAAGAGCGACGACAGTGATGTCTGCTTCGGTATTCCGGGTCATCATTCCAATCAGGGTGCTTTTTCCAACACCTGATCCACCGAAGATCCCGACCCGCTGTCCCCGTCCCACGGTTAGCAGAGCATCGATTGTTCGCACTCCAGTGCCCAGGGGAGTTAGAATCGGCATTCGCTCAAGAGGGTTACGCGGCGCATTCTCCAGTGCGCGGCGGACAGTCGGGCCACGTACGAATCCTCCTCTAAGCGGGGCTCCTTCACCATCGAGAATTCGTCCCACCAGGCCATCACCCACGCGCACGTGAGGTCGTGCGCCCGACGCAAAGACAGCGTCTCCATATCGAACACCGTCAGCTTTTTCCACCGGCATTGAGAGCACGTTTGTGCCACGGAACCCGATTACCTCCGCTGGATGCGCCAAGCCGTCGTTATCCTCAATCTCGCAACATTCACCTACCGAAACTACCGGCCCCGCGGACTCGATTGTGTTCCCAAGAGATCGGATGACCTCCCCGCGCCATCGCCACGGTCGTTTCTCTGAGAGGCGATCGAAATAGCGGCCTAGAATCGCGCTCACAGATCGACCTCCGCGTCAGATGATGTGGATGCAGCTTCTCGTTGTGATTCGATCGCAGCATCACCAAGCATGTTTCGAGAAATCGCTCGAAGCTGAGTCTGGACACCCAGGTCTGCAAAGCCGCACTCTGATTCAAGCTGGCATTCGCCCGCCTGAAGATCTTTGTCTGCAATGATCGTTGGCCGGGTACGGAGGCTCGGCACGCGCTGGAATGTTTCGGTCCAAAGGCCCGCGTCATTCGCCGGCACACGCACGCGCACAGATGCCTTGTCAGCAAGCTGGCCCAACGCGACTCGAACGACGTTGGTGAGGCTCAGCGGATCGACCTGCACTTCCCGGCCGAGAATGCGCTCAGCAATCCGGAGTGCGAGCTTTACAACTTCAGGCTCGACTCTCTGCAGGAAGTTGTCCCGTTCGAGTGCAATTTGCTCACATAATTTCGCTGCTTGCTCGATCCAATGCTTCTCGAGCAGCACGATCCTTTCCGATTGTTCGAGTTGTTCGATGCGCCGGCCTTCTTCAATTCCCTTCTGCTTTGCTTCTTCGAAATCGCGATCAGACTCCCGCGGGCAAGTACCTCCGGCAAGCTCCGAACCATGCGCACCGGAGACGGAGACACCCGGTTCACTGCAGATCGACACAATGCTTTGCCAGGCCGAAGGGGCCGGTAATCCGCTGGATGGATATTGGAAGTCTTGAATCGACGATGTAATTTCGTGCTGCATTTCCATCTCTCTTGCCATCGACAAAGGTTCAAGCCAGCATTTCGTCGCCTGTCTCAAGCTTCAGAATCACTTTTCCCTCTGCTTCGAGGCGTCGTGCAAAAGTCAGGATTTCCTGCTGTGCCTGTGCGACTTCGCGCGAACGCACCGGGCCAAGCACATCCATGTCCTCTTTCAGCATCTCCGCAGCCCGCGAACTCATGCACTTGAATATCGCAGCTCGTAATCCTTCTTTCGCTCCTCGCATTGCCATTGCAAGTTGCTTTTTGTCTACCCCCGAAACAATCTCGCGGATCGTGGCCTGCGGAACAGTCACGAGATCTTCAAAAGTGAACATGAGGTTCCGAATGCTGAGCGCCAACTCTGGTTCTGACTCTTCGATTGATTCAAGAATTCGTTTCGACTCCTCACCATTCAATCGGTTCATCAAATCAGAAACAGCCTTGAATCCCGAGTAGCTCTTTCTTTGAGCATCTCCCACTTTTTCAAGCCTTCGGTGGAGTATCTGGGCCACTTTCTGCGCCATCTCTGGAGAAAACTGCCTCATTTCTGCAAGCCGCTGAATGGATACGACCCTGTGCTCCTCCGTCAAGCTACCCAAGACCAGGGAAGCCTGTTTGGGATCGAGATGTGCAAGAACCAGTGCAATTGTCTGCGGATGTTCGGAGTCGAGTAGTTTGCCCAGCTGTTGTGGATCCGTTCTTTGAAGTTGCGCGAGATTGCCGAGCTCCATCTCTTGCGCATGTCGAATCTGCGTCATTAAGTCCTCTGCACGCTGTTTGCCGAATGTCTCGACGAGCAGATGGCTTGCATAATCGATTCCTCCATGGACCATGTAAGCTTGTGTCTCCAGCAGGTCCCAGAATTCCTGCAGAACCGCATTGGATATCTCGGGCGAGATACCTCGCAGGTCCGCAAACTCACTCGTAAGGCGCTCTACGTCTGCCTCTGGAAGAGTGCGAAGAACTTCTTTCGCCAATCCCTCCCCAATGGCCATCAATAAGACGGCCGCCTTTCGCGCTCCACTCAAATGAGCTAGTCCGCTTTGCTTCGAGATGTTATCGGTGCTATCCATGCAGAAGGCCCGTTTTCTATTGCTAACTCTTCTTAATGTTGTCCGATCATCCTCTTCCCGGTAGGTTATTCGGAATTTATCCAGCTTTGCAGCAGTCGGGAGCTTTGTGCTGGCTCGGTCTTTATCTGACTGGTGACTTTCTCATATATTTCCTGAGTCCGGAGCCGGGTCGGATCATAAAGGGCAGCTGGCGAGGGGTGAGCCAGTTCATTCGCGGAGCCCAGCGCCAACTGATTTTTGCTTCCTAGATGCTTTGTGAGTGCGAGAACCTGTCGTAACGCAGGTCGCAGGCCAAAAAAGACGAGGATCGATGTTCCGATCATCAGCGACAGATATTTCACAATCTCCGGTGACCCTTGAACAATTGAAATCACCTGTGCGGGCATCGTCTGGCCGGCACGAACGAGATTGTCATCGAAAGACATGTTTTGGACGGTCACTACATCGCCACGCGCGCTATCAAATCCGACCGCAGCCTGTGCCAGCATCGTAAGATTCCGAAGCTCATCGGCTGATCGCGGCTGCCACTGTGCAGAACGACCCTTCGCTGCCGCTATGGTCAATCGATCATTCACCACAAGCGCCACTGTCAGCCTTCGCATCTTGCCTGGATTCTCTGTCTTGTGTCTGACCGTCTTTGACACGCCGTATGTTCCGGATTCTGTCTTAGACGTCTGAGGAGCGGTTGTCTGCTTCGGAAGAACTGGCACTGATTGCAAATTCGGTACATTTGATGCGGTGCCAGGTATGCCTGCTGCAATCGGCGTTCCCCCCGTCGTTTGTTCTGTGCGCTCCATCGAAAGCGTCGCCGACTGAGCTGGGTCATAGTTCTCGCTGGTCTCCTCCAACGAGACCGGGTCGTAGTCAATGTTCACCGAAGTGCGCACATTCCCCGGCCCCGTGACAGCCTCGAGAGTCGATATCAGTTTCTCTTCCAGAGCCTGCTCTGCACGAAGCCGCAGAGCATCCGGTGTCTTCGGTCCAAACGAGAGTCGACCCGATGCATCGACCAGCACGATCTGATCGGGTGAAAGTCCATCCACTGCCGACGCCACAAGATTTCGAATGGAGTCTGCCTCGCCGTCGCCCAGCGCTGCCCGTCGCAGTTTCAGTACAACGGATGCCTTCGCCGGCCGCTGCTGATCCCGAAAGAGCGATTCGTGAGGCAGAACGAGGTGTACCCTCGTCGTTTCCACGTCCGAGAGTGTAGAAACTGTGTGCTCCAACTCTCCCTCGAGGGCACGCTGGTAGTTCACCTGCTCGTCGAACTCCGATCCCATCCAGTTCGGCTTGTCAAAAAGTTCAAATCCCATTCGGCCGGTCTTAAGAGCCTTTCCTGAAGTCGCTAATCTCGCCTTGTCCAATTGAGTTGCGGGTACCCGCAGCGACAGGCCGTTGTCCGAGAGTTCGAAGGGTATTTGTGCCTGCGTGAGCATAAGGCCGATTTGGCGGGCATCTTCCGCATCTAGTCCGGAATACAGGGTCCGCCAATCCGTTCGAAGCCCCCACCAGCCAACGACCACAGATAGAAAAGCCAGCGAAAGAAAGGCAATTGCCGACCGTCTGCGCGCCGTGTCTGGCATTGTCGACCACGCACTTTGCAATCGTGACCACAATGCAGCTGCGGGAAGCCGAATTGAGTCTTTTCCTTCCGCGGGTCCTCGTTTTTCCAGTTGGGTCGCCTGAGGGGTCATGATCCCGTCCGTCACTGTCTTCCGATGTATTGCAACGGATGATGATCCGTTGCAGGATCGGTTCTATCAGAGACTCTCATCCGTTCAGAATTGCATGCTCATGACGGCCTGATAACACTGAATAGCCTTGTTGCGCATCGCTAGTGCGAGCTCGAATGCTGCTGTGGCCTTCTCAGATGCGATCAATGCCTGGTGTACATCTGCTCCGGTGCCGCTCATCAATCCGTGAATCGCTACCCGGGCATTTTGTTCAAGGTTATCGACTTCTCCGACTGTATCGCGGAAGAGATCGCCAAACTGCGAGGCGTCGATGGGTTTTGAAATTCCCACTTCCGGCGGCGGCAGCCCTGCGTGCGAGATTCGTAGATCAGAAATCATCGTATGCCTTCTTCACTAAGACCTGCCGATATCTAGTGCGGCCATAATCATTGCTTTTTCGGCTTGTACTGCCGAACTGTTAAGCCCATATGCGCGTGTTGCTCCCATCAAGTCCACCATTTCCGAGAGAGGATTGATATCTGGATATGCAACATACCCGTCTGGCCCTGCGTCCGGATGGCTCGGATCATATCGCTTCATTGCGGGTGCGACATCCTCGACTACCTCGGCGATGTGCACCCCTCCCGGAGCTTGTGGTTCAAGTACCCCCGATAAGGAGGGCCGCGATCTCCGCAGCGCATCGCCAAACTCTGTTCCAGTGGGATTGGTTGCAAAGACAACGTGATGCCGTTTATAGGGCCCCCCCGATTCGGTTCGAGTGGTTTCTGCGTTCGCCATGTTCGCGGCGACGACTTCGGCGCGGATCCTCTCTCCCTGCATTGCTGATCCGGAAGTTTCCATCAGACCGAAAAGATTCATTGTCGTGGCTCCCTATCTCGCCTACTTATCGGCGCGTATAGCATCCATGATGCGCTGGTTCTCAAGGCGCAAAAGGGCAATGCCGGTGCGAAACTTTAGTTGCGCCTCGGCCAGATGCATGCCTTCGCGGTCCATCGAGACGTTGTTGCCATCGGGCCGCGCGACCAGTCCGTCGACCTCATGTACGTCAATGGAATGATCTCGGCGATTGTCCATGCTTGCGAATGCCTTGCCCAGTTCTACCTCAAAGTCAAATCCCCGCGTTCGATAGCCGGGAGTATCGATATTCGCCATATTGGAAGCCGTCAGCTTGACTTCGCTCACGGAAACATCCAGGTATCGCGCCAACTGCTCACTCAACTTTGTTTCGACCTGCATCGACCACTCCCTCGTGCGGTTTCAATCTCCGCTCTGTCTTAGTCGACTGAATCGCCGAAATCGATCTCCGCAGCGGTTAGAGCTGACTCTTCTCCCGCCAGGATCGTTGCACGCTCGAGCACATGCTCAAGCTCACGAACATTGCCGGGCCACTGGTGAGCCCGCAACAGGACCATTGCACTCTCATCGACTTGTTTGACCGGCTTTGTCCGTCCTAGCTTCTCGAGGAAATGCTCAACAAGCAGAGGAAGATCCTCGGAATGCTCCGACATTGCCGGCGTGCGAATTAGAAACACAGCGAGCCGATAATAGAGGTCTGCGCGAAATTTGCCGAATTTTGAAAGCTGTCCGAGATGTTGATGTGTTGCGGCGATGATGCGCACATCGACTCTCACGGTTTCGTTATCACCGACCTTTTGCAGTTCTCCACTTTCAACGAAGCGTAGGAGCTTGGCCTGAAGCGCGAGGGGCATCTCCCCAATTTCATCAAGAAATAGGGTCCCGCCGTTCGCAGCCTCGATGCGCCCCGTTCGTCCCTGTACCGCACCTGTGAACGCTCCCCGCGTATGACCGAAGAGTTCCGCTTCGAGCAATGCCTCTGGAATGGCTGCACAGTTGATTGCGACGAACGGCTTGCGGCTGCGGGGCGACATGTGATGCAGCGCTGTGGCCACGACTTCTTTGCCCGATCCCGTCGGACCCTCTATCAGCACCGAAGTGTCCAGCGGCGCCACCCGACGAATGCGGCGACTGACTTCGAGCATCCGTTCCGAGTCGCCTACAAGTTCCGGAATCCGAACCTTCGAGCATGCTCGCTTCGAATCAACATGAGAGGAACCCGATGGCTCAACCTGATCAGAATTCCTGGTCTCAACTAGCTTGGCTGAACAAGAGTCGGAGGATTCCAATTTCCGTCGGAACAGCGGCCTCTCATCTCCCAGTGAAGGCGCGCTGTTCCAGGCAGCAGTGTCTACTTGTTCAAGGTGACGCAGCGCATACAGAACTTCTTGGCGAAACGGACTCGCAACCGCGCCCTCAAGCGGTCCAAGATCGTTCGTGACAATGTCGATTCTCGGAAAAGATGCATGGAATTCGCGTAAAAATTCATGGACATCCAGATCTGGAAGCCATGAGTCGACAACGATTGTCTGCGGCTGAATGTCCATCGCCTCGCCCCAGGCCTGCGCGCCTCCGTGTGCCTCTCTGACCTGCCAGCGCAGACCGCTCAAAACAGCGCTGAGTCTTTGGCGGAAACAGCTGTCTGCACTGGCAACAAGAACGGTGCGCGGCTTGATATATACGGTGGTCGGTGATGCGGTTGTGTTCGCCATTCTTATCTCCAAAACCTGCTCTAGTCATGTACGTCAATCGGCGGCTGCGAAAGCTGATTCACACTCTGGTGAGAGTGGGATCATGTAGCCTTTGCCGTGCAACGTTCGAATAATTGAGCCCGGCGGGTGATCGTTCAGTTTGCGACGAAGGTAATTGATATAAACGTCAACGATATTCGTGGTTTGCATTGGTTCGGACCTCCACACGCTCTGAAGGAGTTCTGATCGAGAGAGACAATGTCCGCGATTCAGCATGAGCTGCTCAAGCAAAGCGAATTCCTTGTTGGTAAGAGTGACGCTCTGTCCGCTGCGCTTCGCCGACCGCTCCATCCGATTAACTTCCAGGTCGCACGTACGAAGAAGCATTGCGGCCCCGGTCTTCCGACGCATAAGCGCTCGGCACCGGGCGCGCAATTCGATGAAGCTGAACGGCTTCACCATCAAATCGTCGGCCCCATGTTCGAGGCATCGCACGCGGCTCTGCAGATCCTGTCGCCCCGTTAATACCAGAATGGGCACATCCGCATTGAGTTGACGTATTTCGTCAAGTGCGGATTCTCCGTCCTTTTTCGGCAAATTCAGATCGAGAATCGTCAGTTCTGGACACTCGGCTCTGAAGAAATTCACGGCGCTCATGCCATCCAGGACGACCCGTACCTGGTGGCCGTCGGCCTCAAGTCCGCGCTGCAGGAAGATTCCTAATGCAAGGTCATCCTCGGCAATCAGCATTCTCATTCGGCGCCTCCGCTTGCACAAGCAGAGCGCAAGCATTGCCGACGAAGGATGAGAATTCGGATTGTCTCAAGCTTTGGCACCCCTCCACATTCGCGCAAAGCGAATCGGAACTCAACCTGGAGGATGTTGAAAGACTAGATTCAATTTCCAAAATGCCCTGGTGGAAAGAGAAATCCTGAATCGGAGAAATGAACGTCGGCTGGTGACCGCAGTCACAGCGATTTGATGGATGCTCCGCCGTCGATCGAAAACCCTCAACTCACGCAGTCTTCTTCTGCGCTCCACTTCGTTGCCGGCATAGGTCGCCATCTGCACGTTCAAGCACTGCCTGTACATCTTCTCCTGCCCGATGTTCTGCCAGACCAAGGGCAACTGTAAGCGCAATGTTTACGTAGCCCGTCCTGCCCGGGACGTGATAGCGCCTGGAAACCGATGTACGCAGCCGCTCCAGCTGCGAGCGGATCTCGATCCCGACCTCATCCAGAATGATCATGAATTCATCGTTTCCCCATCGTCCCACGATGTCGGTAAACCTGCACGATGAACGGAGCTCCCGCGCGAATTCTTTAAGCAACCAATCGCCGACGAGGTTTCCGTAGGCTTCTACCACACTGTGGAAACCATCGATGTCGATGAGCACGATGGAGAATCGCGCGCCGGAATCGATCCTTTCTTGAATGCGGCCTTCAACCCAGTGCCGACTACCGAGACCGGTCAGGGCATCGCAAGAAGAGACGCGCTCCGCCTTTTCGACCTTCGTCTGGTAGGTTGAGACTTCCGCTCGAAGGTGTTCGACAAGAGCTTTGCCCTCTGCACTCATTTTTTCCAGCGATTGCTTCAGTTCCCTGGCACTCTCCTCGATCGAGGCCCGCATTCGGCTGACGTCTTCGAGGCTCGCAATCGACGTCAATTGTTCGGTTACGCGGTCGAGGCGCCGAGCGACTCGGTCATCCTTGTTTCCGAGTGATTCCGCAGTTCGAGACATGATGATCAGCAAATCTCTTACATCCGTCGCTTTTTGGTCGTAGTGACTCGCGACTCGCCTTCCCCAGCCCCGCAGAAGCTCCCGAACTGAAGTTTCAGACGCAATAACCGAGTTCACTGTTGGTTTAGTGCTGATCGACTCGATGATGCGCTTGACTCCTCGCGAGAGTTCCGGGCCCAGTTCGGGACAGGCATCAACTCCGCCTTCCCGCATCTGAACGAGACTGTCACAGTACACCCTGAGAATTGCCTCACAGAGAGAGTCTTCGTGTCGCTCGACCGGCGTCGTTTCGATAACCTGATCGAGATAGCGCTTCAACGAGATCATGCCGTCCGCACCAACCGCCTTGTCCTGAAAAAGACTTCATCGGCAGTAAACGCTCCCTTCAACAGCCCATTCGCAGGTTCATGGCTTAACTATCCAGTCACCTCTGGTGTACTGCGGGGAAGGAAAGGCAAAAATAAGGGCTTGCAATTCGCTTTTTCTTCGCTACAATCTGCCCATGGCTGTCACACGAAGGCAAAAAGAGATCATCGATTTTTTGGAATCGTTCGTCTCGCGCAATGGCTATTCTCCGTCCTTTGAGGAGATTGCCCGTGCAATGGGACTGAAGAGTCTGGCCACTGTGCACAAGCACATCACCAACCTCGAAAAAAAGGGCCTACTGGATCGCGTTCACAACCGCAGCCGCTCAATCGACATATTGCCTCCCGGCGCCCGCAACCGCTCCAGTGATCGCTTGCCGCTGGCTGGTCGCATCGCAGCCGGCATGCCCGTAGAAACGGCAGAGAATCTGGAGACCATCTCCCTCCGCGACGTGGTTGGGAACAGAGACGTGTTTGCGCTGGAAGTGCGAGGCGACTCGATGCGAGATGAGCACATCATCAATGGCGATTATGTGCTCGTCGAACGTGCCAGGACTGCTCGACAGGGTGAGATCGTGGTTGCCTTGGTCCATGGTTCCGAAACTACCCTGAAACGCTTCTACTCTGAGGGACACATGGTTCGTCTACAGCCCGCAAACACAGAAATGGAGCCAATCCTGGTGCCAGCAGCCCAGGTCTCGGTCCAGGGAAGAGTGCTCGGAGTTCTTCGTAAATATCGATAGGCAAAGAAAAGCCCGGCACGCGGCCGGGCATTCCCTAGAGAGGAGCGAACGCTTAAGCCAGAAGCCGCTGAACCTTCTCTTCAATCACGTTCTGAGGCGCATACCCGACCACCTGATCAGCAACCTTCCCGCCTTTAAAAAACAGGAGTGCCGGAATTCCTCTGATCCCGTACCGGGAAGGGGTTGCGGCATTGTGATCGACGTCTACCTTTGCCACCTTGAGTTTGCCCGCGTAGGTCTGAGCTACGCCATCCACGATTGGCGCGATCGCCCTGCAAGGACCACACCACACAGCCCAGAAGTCCACCAGGACTGGCTGCTCACTCTTTAGCACCTCTTGCTCGAATGTTGCATCGCTTACTTCCAAAACTCCCGCACCCGCCATGTTTCTCCTTATCGTGCCTACGTCACTATCTCAGACTAGCTGAATTCCGCCTCTATAAGATGCCTTAAGCGACAAATTGGTCGCAACTTGCCGTTTGCCTCGAACCCAACAGCAGCAGAATGAGGGTCTCGGCGTCGAAAAACCGATCCCACTCACTCGCTCGAGCCCAATCGATTTATCTCACGCAAAAGTAAAAGCGCCCGGATCCTCTAAAGGATCACGGGCGCTAGAGCAGCCCTCCCCCAGAACTGCCCACGCTGCGAATTTAGGTTGTCTTGAATCCAAGATCAAGGAAACTTAGGTAATCGACGAGGTAATCGTCGATGAGTGATTTACCTCGCGGTTATCACGGTCTTGCTAGGTTAACTGCTGAGTGAACAAAGCAAGCTATCAGGGTTTGTTGATTCCGTGAATTTGAGATCCCGCGAGCCCTGGATTCAGGTACAGTTGTGCCCCAGCGTTTTCGAAACGACAAACCCTCAGCTGCGCCAGTTCCACCTCTGCAGTCGCTGATCGAATCAACTCGCAAGCCGGCTTTACGCCCTCCTCCGAACCTACGATCACAAGCACCGCTGGCCCTGCTCCGCTCAGCGCCACGCCCAGAATCCCCTCTCGTCCGGCAATTGGAAGAAGGCGAGGCAGCAGTGGGCATATCTTTGACCGGTGAGGCTGGTGAATCCGATCTCGCATGGCAACGCCCAGAAGATCGCCACGCGACTGAGCAAACGCCAGGCCCAGCATCGAGACCGATTGAAGGTTGACCACGACATCGCAACTTGGGTAGCTCGACGGCAGAACTGCGCGTGCCGCGCTGGTTGCCAGCGACTTCGAGGGATACACCACGATTGCACGCCAACTAGCCGGCGGCTCCACGCGAGCTGCGTAAACTGCTCTTCCTTCCATCCCGGCCGCCACAAATCCACCGAGCCAGGACGCAGCAGCATTGTCCGGATGCCCCTCAAGCGCGCAAGCTTCTTCCAGAATTTGCTCACTTCCCCAGTTCAGCGTTCCGAACCGCGCCGCCATAGCAACCGCTGCCAGCCGTCCGGCCGCCGAAGACCCACAACCCATCCCCAGCGGGATATCGTTTTGCATCTTGATAGCGAGAGGTTGTACCCGGACGTTCTGTCTCTCAAGCACCCGGGAATATGTATCCACGATCAAGTTGTTATCGAGTCGAGAGCAAATTTCGCTGTCAGCTCCCGTTGCCTCGATAGAAAACTGATCGGCTGGGTCCGCTTCGATCTCCAGAAAAAAATTGAGCGCAACGGCCGCCGTATCGAACCCCGAGCCCAAATTGGCAGACGTTGCAGGCAGCCGCATCCTAAACGCCGTTGCGGTCATCCGGCATGCTCCTTCAGGTTGGCCAGAACTGCCGCAGGCGTCGCGTCGACAGCAACTGCATCTCGCCTTAAGACGGACAGGGGCTCCTCTCGACCAGACGCCTCCGTCTCGGTCAGAAGCGTTCCCCGATGGAAGTTGATCGTATAATCAGCGTCCTTCAACGTATGTCCGGTAAGCAGAAGAACGACCGATTCGTTCGGTGCTACTTTTCCCTGAGCGCGGAGTTTCTTAAGCCCCGCTAGCGTAACTGCGGAAGCCGGTTCGCACCCCAGCCCTTCCACGCCAATCTCGGCCTTCGCGATTGCAATTTCCGCTTCGGAGACATCGAGGCACCATCCCCCCGTGTCACGAATAACCTTTGCCGCCTTTCGCCATGAGGCTGGATTACCGATCCGGATGGCGGTGGCCCGGGTCTGAGCTTCCACGGGTTCCATGGTGTCGCCATTGTTTTGCGTGAAGGCACGCACAAGCGGATTCGCGCCTTCGGCCTGGACGACGGAGATTCTCGGCATGCGCGCGACAAGTCCAAGCTCCTGGAGCTCGCGGAACCCTTTTCCGAGAGCTGAACTATTCGCCAAATTTCCACCCGGCACGATCAGATGGTCTGGGACCGTCCAGTCAAATGCTTCCGCAATCTCGAAGGCTGGCGTTTTTTGCCCTTCAAGCCTGTAGGGGTTGACCGAGTTCAGCAGGTAAATCGGTGCCTCGTTCACGATCTGCGTCAGTACGCGAACGCAACCATCGAAATCGGTCTTCAACTGGCACGTGACGGCGCCGTAGTCCATGGCCTGCGACAGCTTCCCCCACGCAATCTTGCCTTCAGGAATCAGCACCAGACTCCGTAAGCCCGCTCGTGCCGCGTAGGCGGCCATTGCCGCGGAGGTGTTACCGGTAGAAGCACAAGCCACCCACGAAAAGCCGCGTTCACGCGCAACGCTCAACGCAGCTGTCATTCCGGTGTCCTTGAATGATCCGGTTGGATTCATGCCCTGGTGCTTCGCAAAAAGCTGATCAATGCCCAGCATCTTGGCGCTCGCTTTGAGCTTGTACAGAGGAGTGTTTCCCTCATGCAGACTGACTGCGTTGCCGAAATTGTCGAGAATAGGAAGTAGTTCGCGAAACCGCCAGACTCCGCTCTGGTCCAGCGCCTCACTGGAGCAGCGTCGCTCGCGCCACAGCCACTTCAATGCACCAGGATTTGGCCGATCATTCCCCTGGCGCTGGCCCCAGCCCGCGTATTCAACCTCAAATAAATCCCCGCATTTGGCACAGCGAAAATCGGGCCGGGCCTCTGTTCCCGGAATGCGCGCACCGCATCCAAAGCACCGCAAACTATGGAGGTTGTCGTTCATCCTTGGTCTTAGCGTACCAGAGCGCCAGAGATTGTTCTGTCACGCCAAAGTGGCACAACTTCAGAAACCCAGCATGACCGGCTCCATCTGAAGCTCAATCGAAAATCGATCCGCCACGGCAGATCGAATCTGCTCCGCTAAAGCCAGAATTTCAGCCGCGGTCGCCTCTCCAAGGTTGACTAGCGCAAGGGTATGTTTCGACGAAATGGCCGCCCTGCCAAGCGAATAGCCTTTCGAGAAACCGGCCCTCTCAATAAGCCACGCGGCCGACACTTTCAACGGACCTGAGTCATCCGGTCCAGCCGGAAACGTGGAAGGCGCAGTTCCGGCAATTTCTCCAACAGAAGCTGCCTGTGCCTCGCTGATAAGAGGATTCTTGAAGAAACTTCCCGCGCTTCGGCAGTCCGGATCGCCTTCGACAAGGAACATGCCCTTGGTTGCGCGTATGCGTCGCACAGCTTCCGCTACCTGGGGCAGCGATGGACTCGAGCCCTCCGGAAACGCACGCTGCAGATCCGCGTACTTCAATGAGGGCGCACCGCCTTGAGTCAGTCGATACGTCGCACTGAGAATCACATATCGTCCCTTATCCGCGCTGTTAAACCGGCTTCGTCGATAAGCGAAGCCGCACTCTTCGCCGCCCAGTTCAACCATCGAATTCGCACGCAGGTCGTAGGCTCTGACTTGCACGATGGTGCTGGCAACTTCCTGTCCATAGGCTCCGACGTTCTGAACCGGCGTACCACCCACCGTGCCAGGAATGCCTGCAAGGCACTCAATCCCGGCGCAATTCTCTTCCACGCTCCGTTGAACGAATCTATCCCAGTCCTCACCCGCGGCGGCTTCGTACAGGGGTTTCTGCCCGGCCGATTCCATCAAGTGGATACCGTCGAGTGCGACGTGCAACACCAGTCCGTCAAATCCCCTATCGGCAACCAGTAGATTACTGCCGCCGCCAAGCACGAAGACTGGCGCCTCGCGTTTGCGGGCCCACGCCACAGCATCCCCTACATCTGCCTCGGTCTTCGCCTCAACAAACCAACGCGCGGGGCCGCCGACGCCAAGCGTTGTCAGCGGCGCAAGTTCCCTGTTTTCTTCGATGCGCACTGCTCCAAGCCTACACCAGTGCTGTCTGCCAGTTTCCGGTAGAATGGAAGCAGGCAGAGGGTTCCCTTGCCGGAGGTTACATGTATCCAGAACTGATGGTCATCCCTATGCGTGAGGAATTGATGCGCGCGGGCATCGATGAGACACGCACTGCAGAACAGGTCGACGCTGCACTTGCACAACCCGGAACGACTCTCCTGGTAGTCAACTCGATCTGCGGCTGTGCCGCCGGCAAGATGCGGCCTGGAGTGCGGCTGGCTCTCACCAACTCGCCAAATCAGCCCGATCGCAAGATCACCGTTTTCGCCGGTCAGGACCGCGAAGCCACAGAGCGCGCTCGAACCTATTTCGAGGGCAATCCGCCCACCTCGCCCGCCATCGCAATCCTGCGCGACGGCAAGCTGGTTTACCTGATGCAGCGCTTTGTAATCGAACAGGCGACCGCCCAGCAAATCGCCGGCGAATTGGTCCGTGCCTTTGACCAGTTCTGCGCCAAAACGACTGCGTAAGGTGCGATCAATTGCAACGTTCGGAAATGGCCTCCATGCGGAGGCCGTTTTCATTTGCAGGAAGTGTCAACTGGACGCACGCGCCGAATTTCGCGACCACAACCAGTACACAGGAATGCCAAGCACCACGATTCCGAGTCCTGGCCACGTGTATTGCGGCTTGTATCGCAGCAGCACGATACATATCCAGCTTGCCATCACGATGTACAGCGCAGGAAGTACCGGATATCCGAGAGCCTTATACGGACGAGGAACATCAGGCCTCTTCACGCGCAGAACAAACAACCCCAGAATCGTCAGCATGTAGAAGACCAGCGCGGCGAAGATGATGTAATCGAGCAGCTGGCTGTACGAACCGGAAATGCAGAGAAGCGAAGTCCAGCATGCCTGCACGATCAGTCCCACCGACGGCGTTTTGTATTTCGCGTTCAGCTTGCCAACAGATTTGAAGAACAATCCATCCTGGCTCATCGCGTAGTACACGCGAGCACCTGCCAGCGATAGCCCATTCGCGCATCCGAACGTCGAGACCATGATGGCCGCCGCCATGAGATAGGCCCCGCTCGAGTGGAACATCACTTCCAGCGCTGCTGTGCCGACTCGATCTTCTGCCGCGAATTGGATGCCCCGCGAAAGCGCCGTCGCTCCGTGCGGATCTCCATGCATCGGCAGCACCATCAGGTAGCCGATCGTTGCAAGGACATACACGGTTAGGACAAATCCCGTCCCCATGACCAGCGAGAGTGGAATATTACGGCGTGGGTTCTTCACCTCTCCCGCGGTGAATGTGATGTTGTTCCACGCGTCAGATGAAAACAGCGACCCCACCTGTACAACTGCGAGAACGACGACCAGATTGACGAGAACATTGGGGCCGCCTATCCCCACCTGAACCGGATGCATCGCGTGCCAGCCCGCGTTCTTCCAGAACTCACTCATGTTCGAGCCGAAATTCGCAGCTACGGCAGTTGCATTTCTGCCAATCGTCAGCGTGAGCAGGATCAGTCCGGCCATTGAAAGAGCCTTGGCCGAAGTGAAGATGTTTTGAATCATCGCGCCCAGTTTCACGCCGAACATGTTCACGACTGCGAGCAGAAACACGATGATGATGCCGGTGAGGTTAGCCGTGTTTACGCCGATATCCATGTTGCCCAGCACCATCGGGCCAATCGGAATCGGCGGTACATGAGCAATATGCAATAGCCAGTGAGTCGTCGAGATCGTCGGAAAGAAAACGCCAAGGAATTTGCCGAATGCGACGCAGACAGCGGCAATGGTTCCCGTCTGAATCACCATGAAAAGGGTCCAGCCATAGAGAAATCCCCACAGCGGTCCCAGCGATTCGCGCAGATAGATATACTGACCGCCGGCCTTCGGCATCATCGCGGCGAGTTCACCATAACTGAGCGCGCCAATCATTGTGAGAACGCCGGTAACGATCCACGCTCCGACGAGAAGCGCAGGCGAGTTTGCCGTCCTCGCAATGTCTGCGTCCACGAGGAAAATGCCGGATCCGATCATGGACCCTGCAACCAGAGCCGTGGAACTGAATAGACCCAGCGTCGGTACCATTGCCGGTGCGCCGTGTGAAGTGGAAGCCTGGCTTTCTGGGGTGGTGAGTTCGGGAGTAGACACTGCGTTTGTTTTATCCGAATTGAAGTCGATTGTCCTGCCTAATCTTTGCCGTCAACTCAGTTCTCTCATCCAGCGCGCAAACTCTCGAGCCGGATCACTCGCCCGGAAAATGGCCTCGGCAACGGCAACCATAGAGGCCCCCGCATCGAGCACAGATGGAGCTGTCTCCAACGTGATGCCGGCTGCTGCACTCAGAACGACTTCAGGCCCTGCCTCTTCGCGCAGACGCCTGACTCCATCGATCCCGATCGGCTTCTTTTCCGTATGCTTGGTTCGCGTCTCGAATACGGGGCCAATCGCAAGATAATCAACGGGCGCGTCCAGAATGCCTTGCACCAGCGCGCTGCTGCCTCCAAACGTCCCAACGATCTTACTCGGCCCTAGTATGCGCCGCGCCTCGGCCGGCGAGAGATCTCCGGCATCAACATGCACGCCATCAAAATCAGCGTCCTCAACGAGATTAGCCCTGTCATCCAGAATTAACTTTACGTTTTGGGCGGGCATGCTCTCCCTGAGTACCTCGGCATCTGCTAGAAGCTCGGCATCCGAACCGGTTTTATTCCGGTACTCCAGCAGAGTCACGCCCGCGCTGGTAAGTGAACAACCGAGCTCCCGCAAAAACTCCGCTCTTCCCACCGCAGGAATAAACGACGAATCCAGGATCGGATACAGCTTCGGAAACTGAAAGCCCATGGATCAAGCATAGCGAAGGAGAGAGCAGGCCCTCAGCCGGTACTCCGCTTCAGCCGTCGCCAGTGCTCGTTCTGCCAATTCACATCTCATCCGCCGATGGACCATACGTTCCAGGTATTTTCTTATCGAGCATGCGCAGATACACACCGAGTTGCGCGCGGTGATGCACGAGATGGTTCATCACCCACGTCCGCCAGACGTTGTATTTGCTGTCGTCGATCCAGGTCTGTTCGCCAGCCACAAACTTCCAATTCGAATCCCAGTTGGTAGCAGTCATACCGGCCAGCGCAGGCTTCACTTCGGCAATTTGTTTTTCAAATCGAGCCAGAAGGTCTTTCTTGTTCGTCGGATCATCTGGGTTCATCGTCGGGTTCCACTCAAGCCGGTCCTGCGTTAAGGTATGCAGAGCCCAATCACCGTTCGTATCTGATATATGCCCGGCGAGCTTGCCAAGCTTCATTGATTTGGCGTGTGGCTGCCAGTTGAAATCTGCATCATCGGGTATGGCTTCGAGAATCTTGCGGGTATTGGTCGTCTCACGCTCATATTCGGCGACAAGGTCCTTTTGAATGTCCATCGTGCAACCTCCCTGTTGCGAGGGACAGCATACCCGATTTCGATGTGAAAAGGCGAAGAAAAAGCGATAATTATGAAATTGGGCACTGAGCGCCTCTCAGGCCGTCTGATGTGCGCTCGAAGCCGTCGGAAGTCCTGCGGCCTCCCAGGCCGCGAGTCCCCCCGCAATTTCGGTCAGGTGAGTAATCCCATGCTGGTGGAGAATGCTGACGGCAATCGACGACCTGTACCCGCCCGCACAGTGAACGACAATCTGCCGATCACAGGGAATTTCACTGATTCGCTCCTGCAATCGGTTCAAGGGTATGTTGATGCTTCCCTGTATGCGCTTCCCTTCCCATTCTGTGGGTGTCCTCACATCGAGAACGAATGGCGGATGCGCAGATTCCAGCTCTTCGGCAGCAATGAGCACTCCCGTTCGTTCCGTCGGCCATACCAGGTCTGGCCGTTCAGCCAGCGCGGCCATGCCGTTGCGAAGATAACCCATGATGTGATCGAATCCGATTCTCCCCAGGCGAACTGCGGCCTCGTATTCCCTTCCCGGCTCAGCGATGATCAGGATCGGTTTCGAGCGGTCAAGCACCGTGCCAGCCCACGTGGCATACTGCCCCCCAAGCCCAATATTGATGCTGCCTGCCAGATGCCCCTTCGCGTATTCAGCTGGCTCACGAACATCCAGTATCTGCGCCCCGCGATCCCCCAGACGTAACAGTTCCTCCAACTCGACCGTCTTCAGCGCCTCTTCGAGCCGCTTGTCGAGAGTTGCCCGCTCGCGAGTGTTCAGCACCGCGTCATAGGTGAAGTAGGGTGGCGCGTCCGGCTGATCGGCAGTGACGAGGCGAACAAATTCCTCCTTCGTCATCGGCTTCAGGGCGTAGTTAAACCGTCGCTGATCTCCCAGAGTCGATACCGTATCCGAGGAGAGCTTCTTTCCGCACAGCGAACCTGCACCGTGCGCAGGATAGACGAGAACTTCATCAGGCAAAGGGAGAAGCTTTGCATGTAGCGAGTCGTAAAGGTAGCCTCCGAGTTCGTTCGCCGTCCATCCTAATGAAGCCCGAAGGTCAGGGCGTCCCACATCGCCGATGAAGAGCGTATCGCCCGTTAGCACTGCAAAGGGATTCGTCTTGCTCTTCGCCAAATCGAATACAAGGATAGAAATCGACTCGTAGGTGTGACCCGGCGTGTGCAGGACTTGCAGACGCATCCCGGGAAACTCCAACACATCGCCGTCTTCCATCGGCACAAACGCATACTCCGCTTCAGCCCGCGACCCAAGATGGATTGTCGCGCCGCAGGCATCTCGCAGCTCAAGATGCCCTGCTAGAAAATCCGCATGGAAGTGCGTGAGGAAAACGTGGCGAATCTTCAGCCCAAACTTCTCCGCGTCAACAAGGTACTGATGAACATCTCGCTGAGGGTCCACGATGACAGCCGTCCCGCTCTCCTCATCTCCGAGCAGATAAGAAGCATGGGCGAGACAACCGAGATAGTACTGTTTCAGAATCATTCGAGTGTTTGCGAGTCTAGCATTGACGCTTGGCACTGGTCAGCTTGAAATCACGGCTTTTTCACCGCAACTTCGGGCAATGCGAAGGCAACATACATGCCCCCTTGCGGGTCGTTCGGGGTTCGCGCACCACTCGCTGCGATGACAACATATTGCCTGCCATCAACCGAGTAGGTCGATGGCGTGGCAACTCCGGAGAACGGAAGCTCCGTCTCCCAAAGGACCTTGCCCGTTGCAGTGTCAAAAGCTCGCAGCTTGTGATCGTAGACGGTTGCGCCAATGAAGAGAACTCCACTGGCCGTAACCACGGGGCCGCCGTAGTTCTCGCTGCCTGTATTCGTCATCCCCTGCTTTGCAAGTGCAGGATATTCACCCAGAGGAACCTTCCATAAGTATCTGCCCGTCTTGAGGTCAATGGCATTCAGCGTGCCCCAAGGCGGCGAGATCGCGGGGTAGCCATCCGGGTCGAGGAACTTCCTATACCCGCTGAAGATATAGGAATTCGAGAACTCGTCTGGATTCGCTTCCTGCCTCTTCACAGTCGTGCCTACTTCCAGGAATCGAAGCAGAGCATCGAGTTCTGCTCCCTTGGCATCCGCAGGCGGCATGTCGCCCTTGCCCTTCTGGATCACCTCAGAAACTTGCGCCGCATTCATCCGTGCGCCAACCCCCACCAGCGCCGGGGCCGGCTGAACGCCCTCCAGCTTCTCTCCATGGCATGCTGCACACTGCTCAGCGTAGACCTTCGCGCCAGTCGGATCGACTGCGGCAGTTTGTGGATGCTGCGGTGCAGGAGCGGCCTGCAGTTCTCGGGGCGGCGCTGCCGCTCCCGCTGTGCGCAGATACCCGAGCAAGGACTCCAGATGATCGCCTTGAATGTTCGGAAACGATGGCATCCTCCCGGAGCCATGCTGAATTGTGGAGACGACCTTTTCCTGCGGCAGCCTATTGGTTACATTGACCAGCGATGGGAACGTTGGAGGAGAGCCGGCTCTGTCGATACCATGACACATCGCGCATTGGCTCTGATACGTCGCCTCGCCCGGACTATGGGCGCTACTCGGCGCGATGGCCCCAGTCCACACCATCTCCGTTTCATTGATATAGATGATTCCGTGTACCGGGTCGATCGCCGGCCCGCCCCATTCTGCGCCACCATCGAATCCGGGAAAGATCACCGTCTGCTGACCAACAGCAAACGGAAAGAACTGGCCGCCATTCCGGAACGTCCGGAGCGTTTTGAGAGCCCAGTCATGCGCAGCCGGAGTTCGCGTCGTCAGCGTGTTTTCATTCACCTCCTGCCGAGCATATGGTTCCGGCATGTCAGGCTTCGGCTGTGTCGGTGCTGTAACTTCTCCCGGCACGTCGCTCTTTGGATAGGGGTGCTCATGGATTGGAAAAAGCGGTTCGCCAGTCAGTCGATCGAAGAGGTACAGGTAGCCCTGCTTGGTCGTCTGTGCGAGAGCATCGATCCGCTTGCCATCGCGCTCCAGCGTAAAGAGTGCCGGTGGAGACGGGAAGTCTCTATCCCAAATGTCGTGATGCACTCCTTGGAAATGCCAGATCCGCTTGCCGGTGTTCGCATCCAGCGCCACCAGCGTGTTGGCGTACAGGTCATCGCCAAGCCGATCCCCACCGTAGAAGTCCATCACGGCTGAACCCGTCGGAACGTAAACAATTCCCTTCTCCGCATCAAGGGTCATCCCGCACCAGTTGTTCGCTGCACCTGCATCCTTGTAAGCGTCCTTGGGCCATGTCTCGTATCCAGGCTCGCCCGGAACAGGGATGGTATGGAACGTCCAGCGGAGTTGACCACTCCGTAAATCGAATGCCTGGATGTATCCCGGCGGCGAGGGTTTCGCCTCGGGATTGCGACCGCCGACGACAATCAGGTCCTTATAGATGACGCCAGGCGTAGTTAGCGCGACCGACAGGGCGCTGAAATCGCTCTTCGCACCCGGGATCCCCAGCCCTTTCCGCAGATCCACGTGCCCGTTTTCACCAAAGCTGTTGATCAGGTTCCCTGTCTCCGCGTCAAGGCAGTACAGAAAGTTCATTACCCCGGCATAAATCCGGCCGTGTTGACCGTCGTTCCAATACGCGACACCGCGAGCGGGCTGTCCGGCCACAATGCCGGAATCGAACTTCCACTTCAGCTTGCCAGTCACTGCATCAAGTGCAATGACCTCGTCCTTGGGCGTGTAGCCGTAGAGAGTTCGCCCAACCACGACCGGATTGGTCTGAATGCCGCCTTGCTCCCCGGTATCGTACGTCCAGGCCTTCTCAAGCTGGCTGGCATTCTCCTTGTTGATTTGCGTGAGCGATGAATAGTGGTCGCCATCTAAACCCCCGTTGTACACAGGCCAGCCCGTGCCGGGCTGGGCGAGACAGCAAGGCGCGATCGGCAAAATCAGGACAGAAAGCAGAGCTTCAGAGTGTCGGATACTGAAAAGGCGCATTTAGGGTCTGCGAGCGCAAAACTCGGCTCGACAAGAATACATGCCGACGCCTGTGAACTCGTATCCGCGGGTCGCTATCGGTGCAGACGGAACAAACCGGAACTGGCCGAGTTATTGCAACCTGTCAAACAGGCTCCCCGAGCCAAGCTGCACGATCACCGACTCCAGCGCTGTTTCCTGAGTCTTCGCAAGCGAAAGCTGGGTAGCCACTGTCGCAAGGTCCGCCTGCATCAGCTCCGTCTGCGCAGCTGCCAATTGTGTCTTCTCTGTTCTAACTGTTCCGCTCGCGGTGGAGATTTGCGTGATGGAGTTGTCAATGAAGACGCGCTGCTGCGAAACATATTTCAATGCTGCCGTCAGACTCTCCGTATCCTGCTTCCACTGAGCCGGGTCGACAACACCTGTCGAGAAGTCTGCAATAAGACTATTCAACACGCCGAATACGCTGTCCGCTCCCAGAAAAATCTGGTCGCCAGGCAGGTTCAGCTGAATCTTCTGCCCGTTCGGAGTCTCCAGATAATTCACATCTTCGTCTCCAGCATAGGTAGTCGCTCCAGGCGAGGTGGTCGTCGAGGTCGAAAAAGGCAGCGTCGTAGTTGCTCCGCCGGCAAAAATATACTGCCCCTGATAGCTGCTGTTTGCCAGCGATTCCACCTGACTGAGAATTCCGGCAAGCTGGTTAGCGATCGCCTTTACGTCGCTCGGGTTCTCTGTCCCATTATTGGCACTGATTGCCAGTGAAATCGCCTGATTCAATTCCGAGACCACACTCCCCAAAGCGGAATCCGCCACTTGTAGCTGGCCGGTAAGCAAGTTCGCCGTCTGCGTGAATGCATCATCGCGTTGTATCTGGTTCAATAGCAGAACGTTCCTCCCAGCCGATATTGGATCGTCACTCAACGCATTAACCCGAACGCCGCTCGACAGCTGATTGCAAAGCTGCTGCTCCCGACATTGAGCAGCATCAAGAGCACTAACCAGATTCCCAATGTACGTCGGATCAACTCGCATCCCACTCTCCTCTTCAAAAAGCCGTGTTTATCAGCCCGCTCAGGAGACCGTCGTCTGCATGCCCAGATTAATCGCAGAGGCCATAATCCGATTCAAAATCGCGAAGATCTGCGAAGCAGCCTGATAGCTCCGTTCAAACTGTTGCAGAAAGGAGGCCTCATCATTCAGATTCACACTCGACAGCGAGTTGCGCACCGTCTGTAACTGCGCGACAGAAGCATTCTGCGCCGTGTTTGTGATCTGCACTTGAGCAACCGTCGCACCCAGTGCGGTGACGAAGTTCGCATAGAACCCGGACGGTGTCAGTCCCGCGACAAACTGCGCATTCCCAAGAGCAGCAAGCGCCCGGGCATTGCCATTGTCTCCGACTCCTGTTCCGGCCGCAGCAGCCGCAACCTGCGATGGGTCGGTCATCACTACGCGCATCGTTGCTGCGCTGCCGGCGACCGCAGTCGGTTGCGCAAAAATATAGAGCGGACTCGCAGTCGTCCCGGTATTTCCATTCAGGTCTGAACCACCGTTGTTCAGCGCATTCACCTGCGTGCTCAAACCGTAGGCCAACTCGTCCAGCGCTTCCAGAGCCTGCGGAATGTCCTGATCCCGCGCGGTCAGCAAACCGCCAAGTTCTCCGTCACCCGAGGTCAACCCGGAGGTGATATCCGCGCCTCCAAGATAAAAATGTGTCTCACCACCCGCCGTCCCCTTGCTGAGCGAGTAGCTCGTTCCCTCCGACAGCAGCATTTCGCCCGTCGCCGTGGTCACTGAGATCCCGTTGTTGTCCGTCCTGATCTGATTGATGCCGATTAGCTGAGATAATTTGGACAGATCGAGCTGGCGCTCATCCTCCAGGCTTCCGGCATCGCCATTGGGTGAGCTGCCTTCAATTTCCAGATTGAGTTGGGCAATTGCGGCCGTCAATGAATTCACCTGGCTCGTGATGCTCGCCGCCTGCTGATCGAGTGACGTTCTCTGCGAATTCAAACTTGCCGCCGCGTTCGAAATATCTCCCGCGAGTATCCGTGCTGTCGCCAGTACCGCGTTCCTTAACGACATGTCTGTTGCGTTGGCTTCCAGGGAGGCAAATGAATTGAAGAATCCGGTGATGTCGCTTCCAATGTCTCCAGCGACAGCATCGCTCGATCCGGATGCGGGCGTAAACAGAGACTGCATTGAGTCGAGCGCCGTAAGGCGCGCCGATGACCCGGATGCCGCCTGTTGCTGTTGAGACAGCCTCTCCTCCAGCACTCGATCCCGAACCGATGTCGGCCCGGTCTGGCTCACACCAGTCCCATACGAAATGCCGTTTATTTCAACCGGGACTCTCTCGCTCCAATTTGGGATCTCTCGTGTGTAGCCCGGTGTGTTGGCATTCGCTACATTGTTGGCAACAATATCGAGCGCCGACTGATCAGCCTCAATCGCTCCCGTAATCAAATAAAACGCGGCGTTGATTGTTCCCATCTCACTCCGTCGCTTTGCTTCCCGTGTGACTGACAATCGGGAGATATTCGAGTGGCATGTTGCTCGCCAGCACTTGACGAACAATTCTCATGTTTTCCCGCGTGACGTCCAGCAGCCGGGCAAAGGCTTCTAGATCTCCGCACCATATATCTTCCGCATTGACGCCCTTGCTACCGACGGAGCGATCACTGATCCGGCTTCCGCAGTCGCAAAGAATCTGCTCCAGGCGCGCACCATCACACTTCGTCAACGCTTCCATCGCCTCTCGGACGATCGACAGGCGGTTCCAGGCTTCGGGCTTCATTTTGATTCCTGCCCCCAAACCAATCTACTTACCCTTTGCTTCAACACCCGCACCCAGCATTGCCTGAATCACTTTGTCCGCCACCTCGGTGGCTGGCACGTTGTAAGTGCCCGCCGCCAACGCCCGCTGCACCTCCGCAACTTTGTCCATGCGAACAGCGTCGTGTCCGGCAGCGCTCTGCATTGCAGCTCCGAGGCCACTCAACTTTGCCTCGTCTCCCTTAAATGCAGCCCGCAACTTTTCCGCTTCTGAACCATTAAGTGCCGGGCTCTTCGCTGGCTGGCTCGAAGAAACGCCCAGAAATGCCTTGAGAGCCTCAGCATTATTCCGGATTTCCATACGCAATCCTCCCTAGCGAGCTTATCGGCGATCCCTCCTGAAGCTTTAGACCATTTTTTGCGTTGCCTGGGAAGTTTCCCGACGTGGAACCACCGTCACGATCTATTTCGGTTTGGGAGAGGCTGGCCATAATTCGATCCGCAATCCCGAATCCTCCTGCTCGACTAAGTGCCTGTCCGAGTGCCTCTCCGGCGAACTCCGAAAGCGGTCCTCCCGATCCCATCTGATTGTCACCCTCATCGCAGCTCGTTATCGGTCGGATCAGTTCCTTCATCATCTGCGCTTCGAATTCATGCGCAGCTTGAACCAGCGGCGCACAAGCAACTCCCCGCTGTGTGCCGCCTTCCACCCGCCCCAGAGCCTGCATCAGAGCACCTCCAGATCCGCCTCAAGTGCGCCCGCTTCTTTCATTGCCTGCAAGATTGCAATCACATCCCGCGCCCCCGCTCCAATCTGCTGCAGTTCCTGCACCAGATCCTCCACCGTTGCCCCGGGTTTCAGTGAAATGCGATTCACCGGCTTGTCCTGTGCATCCACGCGAGTCTGCTCCACCACCTGTGTGCTCCCCGGCGACAGCGGTGCAGGCTGCGAAACCTGGACTACCGATTGCACATTCACGGTCAGACCTCCATGAAGAATTGAAACGGGGAGAAGGTGAACCGTTCCTCCGATCACTACCGTGCCGGTACGCTCGTTCACAACGACGCGGGCGCGCGGAAACACTTCCACTTCAACTCCCTCGATCCTGTCAATCAGAGAGGAGACGTCTTCATTTGCCTCTGGAATGATCTCGATCCTTCTGCTGTCAACGGCGTGGGCCCGGTTACTTCCGATGGCCAGATTGACCGCTCCTGCCATGGTCTCGGCGGTGTGAAAATCAGCGTCGTTCAGAATCACGCTCACGGTCCGCATCTGTTTCACTTCGAAGGGTACAGATCTCTCCACAACGCCTCCGCCGGGAATCCGTGCCGTCGTCGGATGGTTCAACTGGCGCGTGCTGCCCCCGGCGCTGCTCATGTATCCCCCGAGCACCAGAGCGCCCTGGGCCTGCGCGTAGATCTGTCCATCAGGTCCATAGAGCGGGGTCATCAGCAGGATCCCCCCATCCAGAGAGCGAGCGTCTCCCGCCGAGGATGCAGTAATGTCAACCCGGAACCCCGGCCGGCTGAACGGCGGCAGGGTCGCCACCACGAATACCGCCGCCATATTCTTTACCTGCATGTTGCTGGCACTGTTTGAGCCGGTCTGAGGAACAGTAATGCCCATGCGCTCCAGCGCAGAAATCAGAGTCTGTGCAGGAAAAACAGTCTGAGAACTGTCCCCCGTTCCCCTCAACCCCACCACGAGTCCGTATCCAACCAGTTGGTTGTCGCGAATGCCTTCGATGGTTGCTACGTCCTTGACCCGCGCATAGCGCCCTGTTGTCTCGCCATGAGCAAGGCCCGCAGCAATCGCGATCGCTGCAGCAATCAGGATCCAGCTTACAAAGAGCGCCCATTGAATGCCTTCATCCATTTTGGAGAAGCCGCGTGATGCGACTCCGAACGCGTCTCCTGCGACGTTTGTTCTTCCCGATCCTTCTCTTGTGTCATTCACGAGCTTTATCCATTCCTTTTTGAAACGGCTAGAAGACCAGTATTCTTTCGAGCCACCGAACAAGCGGATTCTGCCGGTAGGTCGAATCGCTGACGATGCCCTTTCCGGTCACCTCAAGCTCAAGATCTGTCATTGCTGTCGAAAGCACCTGGTTTTGCGCGCTCACATCTTCCGGCCGCACAAGGCCCCGTAGCTTGATGAGCTGTGTCTGTTGTGAAAACGTGAGCTGCCGCGTCGCCTGAACGACCAGCATGCCGTTCGGCAAAACATCCAAAACCTCGCCTCCGAAGGTTGTAGAGACGCTTGAGTTTGTGGTGCTCTGTCCTTGCGCTGTCAGACCCGACGAAGAATTCTGACCGACGAGGTTTGACAGGCTATTCGACGCCTTTATCGCACCAAGCAGCGAAGAAACGCTGGAACTCGCATTGGACGCCCGCACATTCTTCACCTGTCCATCCGTAGAAGCCGCAAGGCTCTCGATGACCACAATGGAGACGACATCGTGGATACGCACGGCTTTCGCATCCGTGCCGAGTCGCACAAGTCGTCCGTCGGAACTCCAGATCGATCCGGTCGTGCCGACTGCGGCTGCATGCTGTGCTCGCACGCGTTCGATGTAGGACCGCAGAGCCTGCTCGGGAGGCGTCTTGTTTGGCATCGATGCTGGATGCTTCTTGCCGGCAGAAAGCACCTGCACGGAGCCCGTCAAACACACACCCACACACAGAACTATGAAACCTCGATGCAGCGTTCTCATCAGTAGGCTCCTTCACGTTCCAGAACGGCCCGTCGTTGTTCCGTAATCCGAGCACGCACCACGGTGGCGGCGAATCGAAGCCGCACGCTGATCGAATCTCCCAAGCTCCCATTGCTCAAGGCAAAACCATCGAACTCAGCATGCAGGGTCGCTGTGTCCTCTGAAATCACCAGCACATCTCCTTTGTGAACGATCACGGACCGCAGGTTCACCGCCACTCGCCTGCTTGGTATTCCGACAGAATCAGTCACGCCAGGACAGTAGAATTGGTCGTCCGAAATCTGCACGAGTCTCGCTGGCCATTCTGGATGATGTGAATCCCTTTCTATCCGCCAGGTCCGATGAATGGCGGGATCCTGAACGACGTGCGTCCGCCAGGTTCCGGCATAGCTTCTCGCTTTCGCACTGTCGAAACCACACGACTGAGTCAACCTCGAGTCTCCGGGCTTTAGAGTCTCCGCCCTCAGCTGCAGCATTCCCATTGCGATCGATACAACCACGATTTGGCCGAGCCAACTCATCTGCCGCTCCTAGCGCGTCATATTGTTGATCTGCGTATACATGTCATCGGCTGCTTTAATCACCTTGGAATTTGACTCGTAGGCGCGCTGGGCCAGAACCATCTGCACGAACTCAGTCACCACATCCACATTCGAGTTCTCCAGATAACCCTGCTGCAATGCACCCAGACCTTCTGCTCCGCCCGGGTTCCCAAGCACCGGATCACCGGAGCTCAAAGTTGCTTGCAGCAGGTTGGAGCCCATGCTTTGCAGACCTCCCGGATTGGGAAACGTAGCGAGTTGGAGCTGCCCGAGTTGCGACGGATTCTGCTGGCCCGACAAGCTTGCGTTCACAACGCCATATTGCGTTATCGTGACAGCCGTCGCATTTGAGGGAATCGTGATGTTCGGTACAACCGGATCTCCATCGGTCGTCACAATTGTGCCCTGGTTGTTCAGGTGAAACTGACCCGCTCGCGTGTAGGCGACCGTGCCATCAGGTCGCTGGACCTGGAAAAACCCCGGTCCCTCGATCGCAAGATCCAATGGATTCGAGGTCCGGTTCAACGCTCCCTGGGTCATGATCGCTTCGGTTGCCGCAGACTTGGTTCCCAATCCGATCTGCAGACCTGCGGAAACCGTCGATTGGCTCTGCGCTGCGCCGGGGGTGACCAGGTTCTGATAAATCATGTCTTGAAATTGAAGGCGCAGCTGCCTGAAGCCCGTGGTTGACGAGTTGGCGAGATTGTTCGCAATTGTGTCCAGATTCATCTGCTGCGCAGTCATACCGCTTGCAGCCGTGTACAGTGCACGAATCATCGACTTCTCCCTGCCGAGCCTCTTAGACGCGGGGCAAATCCTCAGTGGCCGTTTTGTTGAACTCTGTATGGAACACCATCAGGGCCTTCTGCATCATCTCTGCCTGACGCTGCATCATCAGCAGGTCGAGCGACCCCTGGATCACGTCCTCATTTGCCCCTTCAAGCTGTCCCTGATGGATACTGCTTGTTCGGGACTGCGACGGCACCGCTCCATCGACGGCCACATATCGATTCGCACCTTCAGCTTTCAATTGCGACCCATCGCTGAACCCGAAGAGTCCCAGGCTCGCAAAAACAGCGCCACCCACCGACAGTGCGCCATCCGTTCCAACTGCTACCTCTCCCGGCGGGATCGTGATCGACTTCTTCGTCTGGGAGAGCACCGATTCGCCTGTTGCGGTGACCAGGACTCCGCCTTGCGAACGATGAAAATTTCCGTCGCGAGTGAACCGCACCCCGTTCGCAGTTTGAATAGCGAAGAATCCGTCTCCTTCGATTCCCAGATCGAGTGGGCTCCCGGTTCGCTGCATAGGTCCTTGCGCGAAACTTAGCCGATCGCCACCGAGGAGCCCGAATTGATTGATGGCTTGCCCAACCTGCGACTGTTCCGCGCCGGGTGCGGCCAAGAAGGAACGAAAGAATTCGCGCTGCGCTCGGTATCCCGGCGTCTGCGCATTCGCCAGATTCGCTGCTGCGGTATCGAGCGCCTGGGTGCGCGCCACAAGACCGGAAACTGCCGCGTAATATCCACTGTCCATCTGCAGCCCTCTTCAGCCTGTAGAGGAGCAGCAGAAGGACCAAAAGACGTGGGGAAACATTGAGGAAAACTCATATATATGCGAAACGTGCTTCTATCAACCCCAGACTTCGGGCCGCTTCCCTCGGACGAGGGTCTATAACAGCCCGTCGCAAACGATCGTTACCTGAAAAATTGCCTCATCTGACTTGTAAACCTGAAAAATCTTGAATTCCGGGCTTTGCACATGCAGGTTGTAATCGCGCCCGGTGATAACAGCCGGCACTGACAACCCACAGTTCGCAGCCAACTCCGGCACCTTGCACTTCCAGGCTCCGGCGATCATGTTGCAGATCTCGCCAATCGCGTCTTTGACAATATCGTCTACCGAATCGAAATCCATTCCTGTCATGCGCCCGGCAATCTGCCGCGCACTTAATTCTTTGCAGGCAATCACACAGGCTCCACTGAGAATCCCGCCGAACCCAACCACCGCCGTTACCGACTCAAACCCCCCAATCAGAAACTCGGAAGCACTCGATTGTATCGGCTCGCACCCCACACCCAGCATCGTCTCGAACACTTCAGAAACGCTTGAATTCAGATTTCCGGGGTCGGAGACAAGATGCACTGAATCCCGCAGAGTCAACGTCATTCCACACTCCCCATTCCTTGCCTTAAGCCTCGGCCAGGGCTCGTTTCCTAATTGTCGAACTCCATTCAATCCCATAGTCGGCTCACAAAGCCGGCAATAACGAAACGACCTTCTGTTTCACTTGGTCTGCGGTAAACGGCTTCCGAATATAACCCATCGCACCGGCCTCAATCGCCTGCCTCACGTGCTCTTCACTGGATTCGGTGGTAATCATGACGACGGGAACACCCGTCGCAAGCTGCTGACTGCGTAGCTGACGAAGAAACTCCAGGCCGTCCATCGCAGGCATGTTGATATCCGAGAGAATCAGGTCAACCTGTTTGGCCTTGAGGAGTTCCAATCCCTCGACTCCGGAACCTGCCTCCAGCACGATCAGCGATTCCAGGCCAGCCTGACGAAGCGACCGCTCTACAATCTTGCGCATCACCGAAGAATCATCGACGATCAGGGCTCGAATTTCCCGCATCTCCCCCCCTGCTCTTCTTATCGGCAGCTGCAGATACGCCTTCAGTCAAAAGGCGCCGATTCTACACACCACATCGCTTATGCGCGAGCTGATCGGCAGCGTTCCACCTGGCGATTGCAACAACATGCGCAACCACAGCCATTCGTGCACGCGTACGAGGCGTGAAGCGATGGGCCGCGCCCGCTCAATTGACCTCGCAAGAACATGCGCCGCGGCCAGATCCGACGCGGTTTCGGCGAGTTGCAGTGCAGGAAATGCTTGGTTTCGGAGTCTGTCTACGGCATCCGCATAAACCGAAGACGGAATAATCCCACTCTCCACCCGTATGCCCGCCATTCTTTTAACAGAAAGAGCAAGTGCCGCATCCAGACTCTGCTCAAATCCCAGGTAGACGATCTTCCCGGAGGGTACCTTAAGGGGCAAAGCGCCAAATGCTTCAACAAAAAGGCGCGGCAAGACTTCGCTTGTTCCTGCCATTCCACTGTTGCTGACCGACAGAACCGGACAGCCCCACTGCAAACTCAACCCGCGAGCTATCTGAACTTCATCTATAGCGCCCTGCTCAACGAGCCACTCTCCGATGCGGAGATTTCCGGATCCTCTCTGCGCCTCAATAGCCCTGCGCAGTTGCTGAGACGTGATCCAGCCCCTCTCGAGCATCAGCAATCCAAGTGGGATCCTGTGCCGATGAGTCTCCTGGACCTGTTGCCACCCTTCCAGCTCACGACGTACAGAGAACTGGACGCGCGCTTCGGTGCAATCCGGCGAGCACGTCCAGCCACCCTCAAACACGGGACGCGTGCGCTTGCGAAACAAGTGAAGCCACCCGGAGCGGCACGCAGAGTTCGAACAGTGACCAATGAATGCGGAACTGGCGATGTCATGAAACATGACATCGTCGGCGGTTTGGGTTAGCGGCATTCCACCTGCCTCGCTGGCAGTCACCTTCCGCCTTTCGTTGCTCAGAAGAGACATCGAATGCTCTCCAGGCGTTTCTGCGGTTCAGCCACTTCGGTCACTCGCAACCCGAAGTTGCCGTTGATGAGAACGACGTCTCCCTTTGCCACGATCTTGTTGCCCACCACGAGGTCAACCGTATCGGCAACATGCCGATCCAGTTCGATCACATCGCCGGGTCCTAGTTCCAGGATCTCGCCCAGGGGCATTTCGCAACACCCGAAGCGAAGTGCGGCCTCAAGTTCCACATCGAGCAGCAGTTCGACTCCGGGGTTCAGAGTGAAACCTGTCGCTGCTGACGACACACCGTTCAGTGGCTTCTTGGTGTCGCATTCTGTGCCCGGATTGCTCTCGAGCTGATCTCGAACAGTGATGCTCCAAGATTTCTCTGCCGTCACCAAGCGAAATATCCGGGTGGCGGCCCCCTCGGGCTGAATCGTGCTGAAGGAATCCATGCTGCACTTTTTGCCTGCGACCGCCAGCAGCTCACCGGCCGCCGCTTCCGCCACCTCACGAAGCAATTCCTCCCACGCATTCGTCTGTTCAATTCCATCTCCCAGTAAGGGGGCTTCGACGATGAGGGGATCGAGAGCAACAGTGAACTTGCCCTTCACATCACCGGTGAGAAAAGCAGCGAAAGCCACTCCTGAAAGTGATTCCTGTGCCGTTCTGTCATCTTCAACCAACTCGTGCTCACCGGCGAGCGCCTGAGAAAATAGTGATCTCGCGACTGAAATCCAACACTCAAGATAGTTGTTCATGACTCACTACTTTCTTCAGAGACTGCAGGCGGGCGGCACGGTGGCTCCCGTGCTGTACCAATTCGACAGTCCCGAGGCACTGACCTCCTACTTGCCATTCAGCGCTTACCGCGTTAGAAATCCCCAGATTCAGTACCTGGCCCGGTGCCAGGGACTTGATCTCACGGGCGGCAATAGGGAAGCTCGGAAGCTGTACAGATCCCCCCAATTGAATCCGCTGCGCCAAAAGCTGAATTCGAGCGCGTGTCTGCGAACCATGCCGGTGACGCCGTCCCCAATCGGAGGTCAGACGGCGCAGAATGGTGTTTGCGACCACGGCGGGAAATGCCAGATTCAGCAACCCGGATCCTTGCGGCATTCGAATTTCGAAAGTCAGGCAGAGCGTCTTTTCATTCACAGACATAATGCGTGCCACTTGCGTCTGCATCTGTCGTCGCTCGAAATTGAAGCTCAATCCTACGGATTGCCAGGCCGAAGTCAATTCGCGACAGATGATCTCGACCACGCTCCCTAAAATTGCTTCTTCGATATCCGTAAGTTCCCGTAAGGTTCCCTCTCTCCCGGCACCTCCCAGGAGGAGATCGACAATCGGCGGAGCCAATGCCAGATCGAGTTGCAACACCGAAAGCGCGCCCAGCGGTTCGAGCCTCACCGACGACACATAACTGATTTCCGGGATTCGCATGAGGAACTCGCTGAAGAGAATCTGTTCCGCCGACACCAGATTCACTTGAAATCGACAGCGCAGCCACGCAGCCAGATTGTGGGTCAGATTTCGCGCGAAAAGATCATTCAGCATGCTGATCGCACGCAACTGCTCATTCGATATCTGTCCCGCACGCCCGAAATTGTACGCCACCACTCCCGTGGAGCCTTCGAGATTCGTTGCCGGTTCTGGAGACGAAGAACGGGCAGCCCGAAACAGCGCATCAATCTCATCCTGCTTTAATGTCTTGTCCATTCCCGCGGCCTTTAGTTGCTCCATCATGCTCGATATCAGTTCTCTGCGACCGGGGAGTTTGTCTTCCATCCGGGTCTCGCAAATCCCTTCAGTGCCGATCGCAAGTGCACAACCGCAGAGGAGTGGATCTGTGAAACACGAGACTCCACAACTCCGAGAGCAAGCCCGATCTCCCGCATCGTCAGCTCTTCGTAGTAGTAGAGCGTCATCACCAGCCGTTCTCGATCAGGGAGAGCCTCGATAGCTTCAGCAAGTCTTTCCTTGAGTTCTCCGCGAAGACAGCAGAACAGGGGATCCTCATCCGCCCGCCCAGGAACATAGGCCAGTTCCTCCTCGCCTGAATCCTCGTTATGTTCCGCATGCAAGGTCCCGATCTCGAGTCCCTTCAGATCGCCGAGGAGAGACTGGTACCCTTCAAGGCTCAGTTCCAGCTCCGCTGCAATCTCGGCTTCATTCGGAGCACGGCCAAGCCGGCCGGTAAGGTGACCGATCGCTTCCTCCAGCGCCCTTCCCTTCCGCCGCAGGTCCCGCGGACTCCAGTCAAGCGTACGGAGACTGTCGAGAATCGCACCTCGAATTCGAAACTGAGCATAACTGCGGAACTGCACCTTTTTCTGAGGGTCAAATTTGGAGAAAGCATCCATCAGACCTAAGACACCGGCGGAGACCAGATCTTCCATATCCACGTGTTGAGGGAGCCGCTCGTGAATTCGACGGGCCAGAAATCGAACGATAGGCAGATGCTCCAGGAGCAATCGTTCCTCCTCGTCACCCATCGCAACTTCGGTAACATCTGGCGAATATCCAACGGACGAACTGCCCTTCCGTACCGCGCCTGAGCCCAACTGTGGGTTCATCGGCATCCTCCTTTCGTCCTGCGACCGCTCGTGTCAGCGGACAGTTCCCGACGGCTTCAATCGGATCTCCGGCGGTATCTCTGCCGCCGCAACGACTGCTAGCCTCGGCATCAGGGGTTCCAGCCAGCGCTTCACGTGATACCTCGCCGGACTCGGACAAAGGAGCACGGGCAGTACCGAACTGTTGCAGGAAGCGATTAGAGGTTTCAAAGAATCAACGAGGCGCCGCACTGTCGGCACCCCGGAAGTCGACTTCGCAGAAAGCAGGCGCTGAGAACTCTCCGGCGACACCGAGTCCACGATCTCCTCTTCCAGTCCTGCATCGAGCAGGAACACAGGCAACTGTCCGTCGGAATCAAGCAGCGGTGCGATCAGCCTGCGTCCGAGTGCCTGGCGCGCACCCTCAACCAGCGCAACAATGTTCTTGTTGACCGGAGCCACCTCAAGGAGCGCTTCCAGAACCGATCCCAGATCCCGAATCGAAACTCGCTCTCGAAGCAACTGCTCGAGAACACGGTCAACCTCGCCAAGCGTGAGCACTTTCGGTGTCAGCTCCTCCAGCAGCTTGGGGTGACTTTCATTCAGCGAATCCATCAAGCGCTTGGCCTCGGCACGACCGAGCAGTTCGTGCGCATGGCGCCGGATCATCTCTCCCAGATGAGTCGTGATCACTGTGACGGCATCAACAACCGAGTACCCTGCTGCAATCGCCTGCTCCTCGAGTGCAGGTGTTATCCAGATCGCGGGTACGCCAAATGCGGGTTCACGCGTCTCCCGGCCCGGCAGAGGACGGCGATTGGAATCGCCTGACACGGCCAGCATTTGCCCTCCGTCAAGTTGCCATCGAGCGATTTCAATACCTCTCAGCGAAATGACATACTCTCGCGGTCGCAGGCGAAGATTGTCGGAGATGTGTACAGGCGGAAGCAGAAAGCCCATCTCCGCCGACAGGTGTCTCCGTAGCGCGCGAACCCGGTTCAGCAAAGTTCCCCCCTGCTTCTCATCCACCAGCGGAATCAGCTGGAACCCGATCTCAAGGGAGAGTTCCTCCAGCCGAAGGAGGCCTGCCAGATCTGCCGAGGGCGCCTGCTCGGCCTTCTTCCTTTCAATTTCGCTGTCATCGCTCGCCGGCGTCTTCGGTTCCCCCTTCTGGATCTTCCTGCCGGTCCAGAACAGCCCGCCGGCAACCAGGAGAAATGTGAATCCCGGAAGCCCGGGAATCAAGCACATCCCGGCACATACAACGCTGGCGACATAGAGCGTTGAAGGGCGCGCAAACAGTTGCTGCCGAATTTCGGTTCCCAGCAGACCTGCCGAGTTGGCTCGCGTCAGCGTAATACCGCCTGCAACGGACACCAGCAGAGATGGAATCAATGTGACCAGTCCGTCCCCGACGGTGAGCACGGTGTATGTTCGCGCTGCTTCCCCAATCTCAATCCCCTGCTGCAGCGTCCCGATCAGCAGGCCGGCGACAATATTGATCCCGGTGATCAGAATCGTTGCCATGGAGTCGCGCTGGTTGAAACGTGCCGCGCCATCCATCGCACCGTAGAACTCGGCTTCCCGGGCAATTCCCAGGCGACGCCGCCTTGCTTCCGCTTCATCAATGAGCCCGGCGTTCATGTCCGCGTCGATAGCCATCTGCTTGCCCGGCAATGCGTCCAGCGTGAACCTCGCGGTAACCTCAGCCGTGCGTACCGCCCCATGCGAGACCACCAGAAACTGGATTGCTACCAGCGCCAGGAACAGCACGAAACCCACAATGTAGTTGCCGCCTACTACGAATTGTCCGAATGCTTCGATTACCTTACCTGCAGCCGCAGTCCCCTCCGAACCGTGCAGCAAAATCCTCCGGCTCGAAGCGATGTTGAGCGCAAGGCGAAACATAGTCAGAAGCAACAGAAGCGTCGGGAAAACTGACAACTCTACGGCCCGGCGGATCTGTACCGACGAGAGAAAGACAATGATCGAAGCCGCCATCGAGATGGCTAGAAGCAGGTCAAGACCCGCGGCCGGCAATGGAATCAGCATCACGAAAATTACACTGATCGCGCCGATCGGCAAAAGATAGTCCCTGAGTTGCAGAAGAAATCCGCTCCCTGAAGGACCCGTAAGTGCGCTTGCTGCAGTGCTCATTTGGGCACTCCACGATCGCCGTCATTCCGCAAGATTGGATTCCGGTGATTTGAGGCACCAGCTTTGGACGACTCTGTCTGACTCCGGCCGCTTCCGGACTCGCCTGCCTGTCGATTGCGCCGGACACGCATCTCGTCCTCAACACGCTGTCGATACAGGTATGCCAGGATCGTTGCAACCGCTGCGTAAAGATCTGCTGGTATCGACTGCCCCTGATCCACCCATCGATAGAGCGAACGAGCAAGGGGAGGATTTTCCACGATTGGCACGCCCGCCCACCTCGCCTCCGTCTTAATTTCTTCCGCCAGAGAATTTCTTCCTTTGGCCAGCACTCGGGGCGCTTCCATGGTCGCAAAGTCAAATCCCAGCGCCACTGCATAGTGGGTCGGGTTTGTCAGCACGACAGCTGCTTTCGCCACATCCGCCTTCACCTTGCGGCGTCGCATCTGCCGCTGCAATCCCCGGATTCGGCTTCGCGTCTGCGGGCTTCCTTCCATCTCCTTGAACTCTTGCTTCATCTCTTCGCGGCTCATCATCAGCCGCGATTCGCGACTTCGCCACTCAACCATAAAATCAATGAGTGACCAGCCGAGCAGAAGCCACGCAGTCGCAGACAGCAACCCGTTCACGTCTGAACCCAGCATCTTGATGCGACCCGACGAAAACGGTGGAATCGATAGTTCGCGCCCAATACGCTGAACAGTAAATATCCCTAGAATCACCGCCGGGACAAGAGACTTCCCAAGGCGCGACGCAGCACGAAGCGAAAACAGGTTCTTCGCGTTCGCCAGCGGATTGACTCGCTCCAAGCGGAGCCCGATCGCTTTCCCACTTACCTGTAGACCGCCGCCTTGCAGCAAGCCGCACACTACGCTGCCGCCGACAATGGCCGCCATCGTCGTAAACACGGGAACGCTCGCTGCCAGGAGCTGGCTTCGCAGGATCAGAACCGTTTTGTTCAGCCCGCCTTCGCTCCAGCCGTTCGGATTCGAGTTGAGAACTGCGATGAATAAGGAACGGAACGATTCAACGAATTTGTGCCCAAGCGCACCCACACACAGAACACCGGCCAAAGTTCCTGCCGCGGACGTCAGTTCGCGGCTACGGAGTACATCCCCATCTTGACTCGCCTTCTCTCGACGGTGTGGACTTGCGTGTTCTGTGCGATCACCAGGCATGTCTAGCCACCCAGACCCAATCCGGAGGCATCAGGCCGGATCTGCAGAAGCCGCTCCGCCAGGTTCAGTAGAGAAGTAAAGCGCGTCCCGATGAACCGAGGCCACAGAGCCAGCGATCCGATCAAGATCCCAAACCCCACCAGGGTCTTCAACGGCACTGTCAGAGACATGACCGGAAGTTGGGGGCTCAACCTGCTGAGCAGCGCGACTGCAATCTCCACCAACATCGTTGCGGCGAGAATCGGTGCAGCCAGTTCGATTGCCGCAAGAAAAATTCCCCCCGCAGCCTGTACGATCGCGCCGGAAGTTAACGGCAATAGCTTGTACGTTCCGAGTGGAACCGCGTGGAAACTCCTTAGCAGCGAAGCCAGGACTATGCGGTCCAGTCCAGAGGCAATCAGAACCAGGGTTCCCATCAACTGAAAGAGATCGCTCATCAGCGGCGTCTGAATCGACGAGGTGGGGTCGAGCAGATTCACTGCTGAAAAACTCAATTGCAGTCCTGCGACCTCTCCGGCAAAGAGCAGCATCTCATTCAGCAGGGCAAGAACCATCCCGTACACCAGACCTACCGCCAGCTCCCCGAGCAGTGCGGTGAGTTTTAGCGCCACAGGAGACTTCAGCGAGGTTGCGACCACGGGTACGACCAGAAACGACAGCGCTCCTACGAAGACCGCCTTGCTGCGCGCAGGTAGTGCAGACGAGGAAAAGAAGGGAGCGAAGACGACCATGCCGCTTACCCGAACCATCACAAACAGCATCGCGGCCAGACCGTTCGTCCAATCGCCCATTACGCTTGACACCTCAACTGACGTACCTGCGAACGTTGTTCAACAAGTGCTCCGTATATGTCACGAGCCGGCCAAGAAACCACGGCATACCGACCAGCACAATCAATGCGACAGCTCCCAGTCGCGGCACTGAGGTCAGCGACTGGTCTTGAAGACTCGTCAAAGTCTGCAGCAGTGTCAGCGCAAATCCCAGGATCACCGCTGCAATCAGCACCGGTGCGGACAAAATCATGGCTTCCTTCATCAATTCGCGTAGAAGTTGCGAAACAAGGTCAGGCGACATGCTTCCTCTCAGAAACTGTTCAAGAGCGAACGCGCGAGCAGGTTCCAGCCGTCCACCATCACGAAGAGCAGGATTTTCAGCGGGGTCGAGACCACGACGGGAGGCAGCTGAAACATGCCGATTGATGTCGTAATCGCTGCGGTCACAATGTCGATCAATAGGAAGGGTAGAAACAGAACCGCACCGATTGAGAAGCCAGCTTTTAATTCTGAAAGAATGTAAGCGGGAACCACCACCCTCATGGGAAGATCGTCCGGTAAGTTCGGCCGTTCTATTTGTCCGGCAGCCGCAAACAACGCAAGGTCCTTCTCCCGCGCGTAATGAACGAGAAAATGCTTGACCGGTTTTGAGCCGCGCTCGATCGCCTCCCAGCCGGTGATCTTCTCAGCGCGAAAAGGTTCCACAGCCTGCTGTTCAATCTGTGCGACGACAGGCGCCATGAGGAACCAGGTCATCATCAGGCTCAATCCCAGAAGCGTCGGATTGGACGGCGCAGTTTGCGTGCCCAATGCCTGTCGCAGAAAATGGAAGACCACGAGCAGTCTGACCAGCGGAGTCATGCACATCAGAATCGCCGGCAGAAGCGTGATCAGCGTCAGTGCGAATACAATCGTCCACGGGGTGGAGTCGGAGGGGTGCATTCGCGCATTCAAATCCGGCAAGTTGATTCCGGCTGACGGCGCCATCATAAGCCCGATCATGCAACCGTCCCTTCAAGTGGAATCTCCTCGGGAGCCTGCCGGTCCTGGTGCCTGGCGCTGAGCCGAAAAAACCGCGGGGCCCTATCCTGCGATGTACCGACGAGCAGTCTCTCTCCCTCGACTTCGATCAATGCAACGGACTGTTTAGGAGCAATATTGACCCTCCCCAAAACTGCGAGTCTCGGCATTTCTGTGCCGCTGCGATGGAGGCGTGCAAAGATCGCGGCCGTTACTCCTCGCCAGTTGAGGAGTGTTCCATCGGAGCGTTTCTTGACCGCCGAATTCTTTGATCCAATCGCGAAAATCTCCAAGTTCCCTCCTTACATCAGCCTCGTGATTCGTACGGCAAGTTTTTGATCAACCACTTCAAACTCCGTCCACGCCAGTTGTGTTCCCCGTGCGCCAAGTGGCATGTCTTCGCCCTCCACCCAGCGGGTTGCAATAATCTGTCCTGTCGCCAGAGCAAGCAGCTTTCGAACTTGGAAATCACGTATCGGAACTGCAACATCAATCTCCACGGGAATCCGGGCGGTCACTGCCTCCTGCGCAGCTGGTTCCGAATCGTCTCGCACCAGGGAAGGCGATTGAACGATGGCCCCTCCACCTGAGATTGCCGCCATCCCCGAATTCGCCGAAATCTCAGGCACCGCGCTTGCCCCTTGTCCGGCTTGTTGCACTGTCGTCATTCGCTACGTCTGTGTGCAGAAATGGGACCAGAATGGATCAGGAGTTCTTGGAAAGTTCTTATCGTCGGTCGCACCAGCCCCACCCGGCGCTCTGCCTGACTCACTCTCAGTTACTTCGCTGCTACACTAAAGACAGCGAATGCCTGAGCGATTTGTGAACAAAGGCGACGGTTTGAGGTCATTGAAAATGCCACAAGAGAATGAAAACAAGAGTGTTTCTGGAACGGGTCTCCGCCTCAAGGTCGGACTCGCCGAGATGCTCAAAGGCGGCGTCATCATGGACGTCATGAACGTCGAGCAAGCCCGCATCGCCGAAGAGGCCGGTGCGACTTCTGTGATGGCGCTTGAGAGAGTCCCGGCAATGATTCGCGCCGAGGGCGGGGTCGCGCGCATGGCGAAGCCCGGCCTCATCAAGCAGATCATGGTCGCTGTGAACATCCCTGTCATGGCCAAGGCCCGCATCGGCCACTTCGCCGAGGCCCAGATTCTTCAGGAGATCGGTGTTGACTTCATTGACGAAAGTGAAGTCCTCACTCCGGCGGACGAAGCTCATCACATCGACAAGCATGCGTTTACAACTCCTTTTGTTTGCGGAGCCCGGAATCTCGGCGAAGCCCTTCGTCGCATCGCGGAAGGAGCTGCCATGATCCGCACAAAGGGTGAAGCGGGCACCGGAGATGTGGTGCACGCGGTGCAGCATATGCGTCAGATTGTGAAGGAGATGAAAGCGCTGACTGTCCTCTCCGAACAGGAACTCTATGCCGCTGCCAAAGAACACCAGGCTCCCTATGAGCTCATTCGCATGGTGGCCCGCACCGGGAAGCTTCCCGTCCCCAACTTCTCTGCCGGCGGAATTGCGACTCCAGCGGATGCGGCCCTCATGATGCAGCTCGGCGCCGAAGCCATCTTTGTCGGCTCCGGAATCTTCATGAAAGAGCGTGCCACTCCTCTCGACGTCGAGAATGATCCGACCGAGCGCGAAGAAGCCGTCTCCCGCGCCAAGGCGATTGTGATCGCGACCACGCACTACAACGACCCCAAGATCCTGGCCGAAGTTAGCGAGCAAGTGACCGGTACGATGAAAGGGCTGGCGGCAGCGGCAATTGAGGAATCACAGCTTCTTCAAACGCGAGGCTGGTAGTCTACACGTCTCAATCTGCCGGAGGTGCTGCGCGCCTCCGGCTTTTCCGTCTATTCATTGCGCCGGATTAGGAATTTTAAGAAACCAACTCGCCCGCTTCAACAATCGAATCGGAGATCAATAAATTGAACCCGGATCCGGCACGGCCGCGCATCGGTATATTGGCGATCCAAGGCGACTACGCCGCTCATGCGGACGCACTCCTCGAAGCCGGAGCGATGCCAGTCGAAATTCGTAAGAGTGAGGAACTGGACAATCTTGACGGCCTCATCATCCCCGGCGGTGAGTCCACAACGATGTTGAAGTTCCTTCAGCTCCGCCACTTTTTTGACGAACTCAAGGCCTTCTGCCAGTCTCACCCGGTTTTCGGCACATGCGCCGGCGCCATCCTCCTCGCGCGTGAAGTCCGCAATCCACCGCAGGCGAGTCTCGGCGTCCTCGATGCCGTCATCGAACGCAACGCATATGGACGCCAGATTGATTCGTCTATTCTCTTTTCCGACACCAGGTTGCCCGGCGATAAGTTGGAGATGGTCTTCATTCGGGCCCCGCGCATCATCGAAACTGGACCCGAAGTCGAGGTACTGGCTCATCGCGACGGCAAGCCCACGCTCGTCAGACAAGGGTTGCTGATGGCCGCTACATTTCATCCCGAACTCACCCCCGGTGATCGCCGCGTCCACAAAGCCTTTGTTGATCTGGTGAAGTCCAACCTTTCGGCCAAGCCCAAAGCATCCTAAAGGTGTGAGAAAAAAAGGCCATCCTGTTCAACAGTGGCTGCGTCCAAGGACTAGTGGTATAGTCTGATCTCCACCGAGGCTGTAGATGCCCGCTACCTTTACGCATTCCCCTGCGGAAACGGAACGGAAAGAGCCAGGAATTGGCGGCAAACCTCCCCTTGACCGGCGCCCGACGGGCGGCGGAGGAGGCGGAGGGGACGACGATCGCCAGCACGAGCGCCGCGGTCCGCGCGAATTACTGCACAAAATTCGTTTCTCTGTCTTCTCTATCCTTGCCGCCGACATGATGTTCTTTGCCATCCTGGTCGCGCTCTTCTTCGCGCGCCAGGCTGGGACACACATGGACCCCCGCACTCACGAACAAATCGGCGACTGGCACCCCGTGCTGCTCCCTCCCATCCTCTTCCTCAATACCGCAGTCCTTCTCCTCAGCAGCCTGACCATCGAAATCGCCCGCCGAAACATCTTTCGAGAGATAGACGTCCTCGAAGAGTGGCTGGGTCTCGGCCATCCAGCACTGCAGCGCACATTGCCCTGGATGGGTGGAAGCCTTACCCTCGGTCTATTGTTTCTGGCTGGACAACTGGTCGCATGGCTTCAGCTCATCGCTCAGGGATTCAAATTTGACCACGCGTCCACTCCGGCAAGCTATTTCTTCTACATCATTACGGGATTGCACGCAGCGCATCTGATCGTAGGCATAATTGCGCTTGCGGTGATACTTGGGATCATTCGCAACCTGAAACGCGTAGAGCTCCGCCAGATCGCCGTGGATGCAACCGCGTGGTACTGGCATGCAATGGGTCTAGCCTGGGTGGTTCTATTCGCGGTCCTCGTAATCGGGCAGTGATTCACGCCTGAATCAATGGATTACTTCTGCACCCGCCGATCAGGGGATGTACTTCCCCGTTTTGTCCGGTTCGGCAACGATGGTGAATTCGTCCATCTTCTCGACGCTGAGCGTCTCCGCATCAGGATCCTTGACCTTCCACATGACGGCTTCTAGCTTGCCCTTCGTGTAGTTGAATGTCAGGTAGTGATAAACCGGAAATGCCGTATCCCGGTACAGATCTGCCGATCCCCGGAACAACAATGGATACGGCTCAGCGCCGCCTCCGCCCGAAATCACATACTCCACGCCATTTCGTTCAAATCGCTCGTAATTATGAATGTGACCGCTCAGCACAATAACCTTCGCATGCATTTTGTGCAGATGAATCTCCATCAGGTGACGAAGGGTGAGCGCCTCCTTTGACGGCAGATTTGTAAAGAGCTGCGACTGCTGATCCACAACCCAGGGCGTGTGGTACAGGATGAAGAGAAATTCCACCTGCTTTGGCAGATGATCCAGCTGCGCCGCAAACCACGTGGCCTGCGTGCTCGTCCCGCCCGAGGGTGAGGTCATATCCAGCGAAATCACCTCGACACTCCCCATCACAACCGAATAGTACCGATGCCCCTTGAGCCCCGGGTAATTTGCGAGAAAGTTCGCAATGCCCTTCTCGACGCCACCGCGGACTTCGTGGTTCCCGATGGTGGGCAAAACCAGCATGTGCTTCGCAGCCCACGAACTTGTCTCATCCCGGTACACCTGCCAGTCCTCTTTCCGCGCACCGGCGTAGGGCATATCGCCCGTCACCATCAGCACCTCGGGACTCTCTCTGCCAATTTGCTCCGCCAGCCACTTTCGCACCCGCGGATTTGTACCGATCCTCACCGATGGTTCGGTGAAACGCATGTCACCATAGCCCACCATGCGAATAGGGGCATTCGACGTGTATTTTGGGATTGTGAACGTGGGATTGACGTCGATCTTTTCAGCAGATTCGCCGATTGCCGTGGGAACAATTGTAGAAAAGATGGCCAGTGATGTAGTGCTCTTCAGCAGCAGCCACAGGCATTTTCGAAGCAGTTGGTGCACACGCTCAGATTATCAGAGGAAGTCCGGACTCAATTCACTCCGCTAAAACAGGTTCCGCGCTGCGCCCCTCCGACTCACGGCAATTCTGTCCCGTATAAGAACGCGCGAATTCGCTCACCGACCGTGAGCCTGATTGGGCACCCAAAGTATACTTTTCGGTTCAGGTCCATCAAGAGGAGAATCGCTGCAACCTGCGGGTCAGTCGGGGACAGGTTTTTCGTCTCGCCCACGTATTCATCTGTCAGATATTCGATGGCATGCCCCAGAAGCTCCAGAGCTCGCCCGGCCTCCGGCGTAATCACTCTCCTTTTCTGCCGACCGGTCTCCCATTGAACTCGAAGATTTGCTATCGCTTGGACTTCGAGGTTTACTGCGGTCGCCATTCTCTCACCGTGCTAAATAGAACCCTCTCTCGTATACTTCGGATTCCTGCATGAAAATCTCGAAGTCTTCAAACTTCTGTCCCCATTTGAAACAGCTCAACCGACAATCCGGCTTTGGGATTCCTGTGATCCTTCTCACAGATACCAGATCGAAAGACGACGTATATACAACATGACGGGCAAAGTGGCATATCTCACCCGTAGAGCTGTATACGATTCGCCGCCGCTGCGACTCTGAACTCTTCGTTTCAGCAATTCCTGGCTCTAAATGTGAGATTGAGCGAGGTTTCCTCGTCTTGACGGGATCACTTTGGGAACCTAAGCTCAAACCAGCGGCCTGTCGCAGTAGAGCTAGTTCAGCACCGGGCAAAGGCCGCCACTTTCGAAAGCATTGCGAACAGGATCACGATGATTCCCTACCACTGGCAATACCTGTCTCTGATGCTGCAAGTGTTGTTCTCAGTGGCACTTGCGGCCATCATGGTCCTCGCCTCATGGTTTATCGGCCGTCATCGCAATCTCCCCGTAAAACTCGCCGCCTATGAATGTGGTATCGAATCTGTCGGTGATGCTCGAGCGCGCTTTAGCGTTCGCTTTTATATGGTCGCGATGCTGTTCATCCTCTTCGACGTGGAAGCCGTTTTCATGATGCCCTGGGCGGTCATATACCGGCAGCTCCCTCACATTACCGGCCAGCGTCTCTTCGGCTTTTGGGAGATGGTCGTTTATCTCGGCTTCATCGCTGTGGGCCTCTACTACATCATTCGCAAGGGCATCCTGAACTGGAGCATGGACAAGGCGGACCTGTAATGGCAGAAGCCCCTCAGGAAACTCTCGCAGGGAAACAATCTGTCCTTGAGAAGATGCCGGATCACCCGGCCATCAAGGCCATGCTCGCGTGGGGCGTCGAAAATCTCACTGGCGCGATCTTCGATCGTGGTGAGCTCACTCTCACCGTTCCTTCAGAGAAAATCGTCGAAGCTCTTGCCGCCATCAAAGACGCCGGCTTCAACGCATACGAAGACATGACTGCCGTTGACTGGCTGCCCTCTGAACCGCGCTTCCAGCTCACCTATCACATCCTCTCGCATGCATATAAGCAACGCGTCCGCGTCAAGGCCTGGGTCTCAGAAGCCGACCCTGCCATCGAGTCCATCACCTCAGTTTTTCCCGGGGCAAACTTCTACGAACGCGAGGTGTTCGACCTCTTCGGCATCCGCTTCGAAGGTCACCCCAATCTCCGCCGCATCATGATGCCTGAAGAATGGGTCGGCCACCCCCTCCGCAAGGACTACCCCGTGGAGGGATACCGCTGATGCTCGACGTAGGCACACCGATCCTCAAGGCTCCTACTGCTGAAGGTGCCAAAGACCAGCACATGGTCCTTAATATGGGACCGCAGCACCCGTCCACCCATGGCGTTCTCCGCCTTGTGCTCGAAATCGACGGCGAAATCGTTGTTCGCCTCTATCCGGAAGTCGGTTATCTTCACACCGGCATCGAGAAAACCTGCGAGTCCAAGTTTTACCAGCAGGTCGTGCCCCTCACCGATCGCGTCGACTATCTCGGACCGCTCGCAAATAATCTCTGCTACTGCCTGGCAGTCGAAAAGCTCCTCAGCCTCGAAATCCCCGAGCGTGCCGTCTGGATTCGCGTCCTTCTCACCGAGCTGACCCGCATCAACTCGCATCTCATCTGGCTCGGCACGCACGCAATGGACATCGGCGCGCTCACCGTCTTTCTCTATACCTTCCGTGAGCGCGAGGAAATCCTCCGCATCTTCGAAGCCGTCTCCGGCCAGCGGATGATGACCAGCTACTTCCGCATCGGTGGCCTCGCCATGGAACCGCCTCTCGATCTCTTCGATCGCATTCAGGCCTTCATCAAGACCTTCCCTGAAAAGATTGACGAGTACTCGAACCTGCTCACCGGCAATCCCATCTTCCGCAGCCGACTGATAGACGTCGGGCATCTTTCGCCTGAAGATGCAGTCGCACTCGCCGTCACCGGCCCAACTCTGCGCGCCTCCGGAGTGGATTTCGACCTCCGCCGCGATATGCCCTACTCCGGCTACGAGAAGTTCCAGTTCCGGGTGCCCGTTTCGAATCGTTGCGACTGCTGGGGCCGCTACGAAGTCCGACTCGAAGAAATGCGCGAGAGTCTCAAGATCATTCAGCAGGCTCTCGACGGAATGCCCGGTGGACCCGTCAAAGCCGATGCCCCGAAAATCGTCCTGCCGGACCGGGAAAAGATGAAAACTCAGATGGAAGCCCTCATCCATCACTTCAAGATCGTGACCGAGGGCTTCAACGTTCCCGCCGGCGAAGTCTACCAGGCCATCGAGTCCGGGCATGGCGAAATGGGATACTACGTCGTCTCCGACGGCACAGCTAAACCGTATCGCGTGCACATGCGCTATCCGGGATTCGCCTCCTTGCAGGCGCTTGAAACCATGTGCCAAGGCCGAATGCTGGCCGACGTCGTCGCCGTCATCGGATCCATCGACATCGTACTTGGCGAGATTGATCGCTGATGCTGGAAACGACGCAGTTGTACGTTGAACTTTGGGTTTCGCTTGCCTCTTTGCTTCGTAGCTATACCGCGGCGCACGGACTCAATGGAGACACGCAGGCTACAGTCGAATTAGGGGAAGATCAAATCACGGTCCGTCACGGAAACTCCTGGCTGGATCTAAAACGTAACGGCGCGAACATAAACTGGTCGCGCGACGACGGACAGAACGGAATGCTCGAGTTTACTGAAGCCGGACGGCTCCGCAACGCCGCCGGCGAGGAAGAAATGGATATGGCAGCCGAATCCTGGGCACGGGAGCTGATGCAATGAGCACCGAGACGATGAGCATCTTCTCGCCCAGACTCGCAGCCCGCTTCGACGCGCTCGTCGAGAAATACCCACTTCGCCGCTCGGCCCTCGTTCCCATGCTCCTCTACGCGCAGGACGAAATCGGTTACCTCTCCGATGCCGTTATCGCCGAAGTAGCCCGGCGCATCGGCATCACCGAACTCGACGTCCGCAACGTCGCAACCTACTACTCGATGCTCCGCTTCAAGCCTGCCGGCAAATACAACGTGCAGGTCTGCACCAATATCAGTTGCATGCTCCGTGGCGCCTACGATGTCTATGAGAAGTTCCAGGAGGAACTTGGCATCGGCCACAAGGGCGTAACCTCCGACGGCGTCTTCTCTCTCGAAGAGGTTGAGTGCATCGGCGCCTGCTGCTGGGCCCCCGCCATCCAGGTCAACTACGACTTCCACGACGATCTGACACCAGATAGCGTAACCGGCATCCTTGCCCAGTATCGCCAGAAATCCGAGGGCCAGAAGAATGCCTAGGCTCGTCTCCCATCCCGACGAAGTTAAAGTTGTCTCCAAACGTTTCGGCCAGGGCGCAGCCGACATCGAGAAGTACATCGAGCTCGGCGGCTACGAAGCCATCCGCAAATGCCTCGCGCAGGGTCCCGACTGGCTCATCGAGGAGATGAAGGCCTCCAACCTTCGCGGTCGTGGCGGCGCTGGCTTCCCCACCGGAATGAAGTGGTCCTTCGTTCCCAAACAATCCGCCAAGCCAAAGTACGTGCTCATCAATGGTGACGAGAGCGAACCAGGCACCTGCAAAGACCACCTTATCTTTCTGCACGATCCGCACTCGGTCATCGAAGGCACCATCATCGCCGGCCTCGCCATCGGCTCGAAAATGGGTTTCATCTATCTGCGCGGCGAGTACCGTTATCTCCTCGAGATTACGGAGAAAGCCGTAGCCGATGCATACGCGAAGGGCTTCCTCGGCAAAAACATCTTTGGAACTGACACCGAGTTTCAGATCATCACCCAGAGCGGCGCAGGCGCCTACGAAGTAGGCGAAGAATCCGCGCTTATGGAATCCCTCGAAGGCAAGCGTGGCGTCCCGCGTATCAAGCCGCCCTTCCCTGCTGTCGTCGGCCTCTACGGCGGACCCACCGTCATTAATAACGCAGAGACGATTGCCACCGTTCCCCATGTCATCAACATGGGAGGAGCGGCGTTCGCAACCGTCGGCTCCCCGCGTAACGGCGGGACGCGTCTCTTCAGCATCAGCGGTCACGTCGAGCGCCCCGGGGTTTATGAACTCCCCATGGGCTACAACCTCAAGAAGATGATCTACGAAGTGGCCGGCGGCGTCCGTGGCGGTCGCTCGCTCAAGGCCGTCGTCCCCGGCGGATCATCCACTCCCGTCCTGCTCCCCGAGGAAATCGAAAACCTCGGCATGGATTTCGACCAGGTCGGCAAAGCCGGCTCCATGCTCGGTTCCGGCGGTGTCGTCGTTATCGACGACCAGACCTGCATCGTCGAGTTCGCGCTCCGCACCATCAGCTTTTATCAGCACGAGAGCTGCGGCTGGTGCATCCCCTGCCGCGAAGGTACCGACTGGCTCAAGAAATCGCTCACCCGCTTCCACGCCGGTTTTGGAACCGCCAAAGACATCGACAATATTCGCTACCTCGCCGAGAACATGATGGGACGTACCTTCTGTCCCCTCGGCGACGCAGCAGCCATGCCCACCTTGGGCTTCGTGAAAAAGTTCCGCAAAGAATTTGAAGATCACCTCGGCGGGAAATCCTGCCCGTTCGCAAAATCGGGGACACCACAACTCACTGTGGTCTGAGTTGGAGAAGCACTCCGCGTCATGCGCGGCTTTGAAAGGGCACGGCTTCAGCCGTGCCGCAGAAGTTAGAAGAAATTCGGGGCTTTAGCCCCTGAGGGACAAAAGGTCCGCAATGGCAGACGTTACATTCACAGTCGACGGAAAGAAGCTGACCGCTCCCGCAGGGACGCTGCTCATTGAGGCGTGCCGCAAAGCCGGCATTGAGATCCCAGCCTTCTGCTACTACCCCGGTCTCAGCCTTCAGGCCGCTTGCCGCATGTGCGTCGTGCGCCAGGAAAAAGTCCCCAAGCTCCAGACCGCCTGCACCACCACCGTTGCCGAAGGCCAGGTGTTCACAACCGAATCGCCCGAAATCGCGCAGGCCCGCAAAGCCACCATCGAACTCCTTCTCGGCAATCACCCGCTTGACTGCCCGGTCTGCGACGCAGGCGGCGAATGCGAATTGCAGGACATGACCTTCAAATACGGCGCCGGCGAGAGCCTCATGGTCGACGCCAAGCGCCACCGCGACGAGCAGCAGTGGTCCCCCGCCGTTTTCTACGATCGCCCTCGCTGCATCCTGTGCTATCGCTGCACCCGCGTCTGCGGAGAAGGCATGGATGTCTGGTCTCTCGGGATCCAGAACCGCGGAGTCACCTCAGTTATTTCTCCAAATGGCGGCGATCAACTTGACTGCGAACAATGCGGCATGTGCATTGATATCTGCCCCGTCGGCGCTCTCACCAGCGGCAGCTATCGATACAAAACCCGCCCCTGGGAGATGAATCACGTCTCCACCGTCTGCACACATTGCGGTGACGGATGCAAAGTTACACTCGGCATTCGCCAGTCCAGCGAAGGGGCCGAAATCATCCGCGCCGACAATCGCGACAAGAGCGGCATCAATGGCGACTTCCTCTGCGCGAAGGGCCGCTTCGGCTTCGACTTCGTCGAGAACTCCGAACGCCTCACCGCACCCCTCGTTCGCAACGCACAAGGCAAGCTCGAACGCGTCACATGGGAACACGCCTTTCGCGTAGCCGGTGCGAAGCTGAAAGAAATCCGCGACTCGCGTGGCGGCGCCGCAATCGGAGTCATCGGTTCCAACCGCACCACCAATGAAGAGAATTATCTCTTGCAGAAGTTTGCGCGCACGGTCCTCCAAACCAGCAACATCGACCACGAGCGCACAACAGATTACGTTTCATTTGCGCGAGCGCTAGCCGGTCACAAGGACAAATCCGCAGGCCTGCGCGACATTGCAAGCGCACCGGCGATCCTGCTGATCGGTGGCGATCCCACCAACGAACATCCGCTCCTGGCCTGGAACATCCGCACCAATGTCCGCCTGAATCGCGCTCGTCTCTACCTCGCCAACGAGCGTCAGATCAAGCTCGAACGTCAGGCCAAAGCCAGCCTTCGCCTTCCTGCCCGTGGATACGGCTCCCTTGCGAAATACCTGAGCGGTAAGCAAACCGCAATCGACAACCCTGCTTTCCGTGAAGCGGTCCTGCAGGAAGAGAACCTCCTGGTCATTTTTGGCGAAGAGTTTCGCGGAGTGGCTGTCGATGAGCTTGTGACTTGGGGCTTGGGACGCGGCAATGTTCGTTTCGCATACCTCGGCGATTATGCAAATTCCCGGGGCGCCGCCGATATGGGCCTCCTGCCCGATCGACTCCCAGGCTACGTCACCGTAAGCGCGACAGCTACGTTCGCAGAAGAATACCCTGGAATGCCCGCCACGATCGGGTTGACGCAGCCGCAGATGTTGTCCGCTGCTGCGGGTGGCTCGTTGGAAGCGCTCCTGATCGTTGGCGCGAATCCACTTAAGGCCGGCACATTCAATCTGCCCTCAACGAAAAAAGTGTTTGTGATCGTTCAGGACCTTTTTTTGACGGAAACCGCTGCCGCAGCCGATGTGGTCTTCCCTGCCGCAAGTCTCTATGAAAAGACCGGAACCGTGACAAACACCTACGGCGATTTGCAACTCGTGCGCAAGGCCGCTGACAAACCTGGAGTGAAGGCGGATTTCGAAATCCTCGTTCGACTGGCCAGCAGCATGGGCACAGATATCAAGAAACTCGTGCCCTTCGGGAAAGGCGGCCTGAAAGCAGACCTGGGGCAGTCGCGTGGAGCCCAATCCGGCGAGGCAGACCGGCACGCCGTTTGGCTCGTTGCGAATGGCCTGGAACCTAAACTGAGCCCATTCGATCCGCTGGCTGTCCTCGACGAAATTGAACGTCTTGTGCCCGCATACAAACTCGATAGGCTAAATCTGTTTGGGGGAAACGAAGTGCGTACGGAGCCGGGGTTTGTTCCGGTTTCTTCACTCACTTCCAGCGGCCCCGACCTGGTGAAGCCAAGCCAGAACGGCCTCTTCACCTCCGGCACGCTGGGACGATACAGCAAAGGCCTCACCGATCTCGAACAGCATCAGGCCGAAGTAAAACAAGAAGCAGTAGCAGGCTGAACTCTTTTCCGAAAGGCTAAAGGAACGTGACGATTTTGCAGTTTTTCCTGTGGAGCTTGCTCAAGGTCATCGTAGTAACGGTCGTGCTGCTCATGGCCGTCGCCTACACGGTGCTCCTTGAGCGCAAGCTTGTCGGTCGCATACAGAATCGCTGGGGTCCCAGCCGGGTCGGTCCCTTCGGCCTTCTTCAGCCTCTCGTTGACGGCGCGAAATCGTTCCTCAAGGAAGACATCATCCCCACCGCCGCCTACCGGCCGCTCTATTTGTTGGCTCCCATCATCGCCCTCAGCTGTGCTCTCATTTCCATCGGCGTCGTGCCCTTCGGCGATCCCGGCATCACCGGTCCTGGCAACTTCCACTTCTTTCAGATCGCCGACGTCAACATTGGCCTCCTCGTCATCCTCGGCATCACGTCCATCGGTGTGTACGGCATCGCCCTCGCCGGCTGGTCCTCCAATAACAAGTATTCGCTCCTCGGCTCGCTGCGTTCTTCCGCTCAACTGGTCAGCTATGAGCTTGCCCTCGGCCTCTCCCTCGTTGGCGTGGTCCTGCGCGCCGGTTCCCTCAATCTCGACACCATTGTCACCTCACAGTCGCGTCGCGGTGCGCTTTCCTGGAACCTCTTCGGCGGATTCCAGTTCATAGCATTCTTCATCTACCTCATGGCCGCATTCGCCGAAACCAATCGCGCTCCCTTCGATCTGCCCGAAGCTGAAAGCGAACTCACTGCCGGATACCACACCGAGTACAGCTCCATGAAGTTCGCCATGTTTTTCATGGCCGAGTACGCCAACATGATCACCGTCGGCTGCGTTGCCACCTTGCTCTTCCTCGGTGGCTGGACCAGCCCGTTTGGCAACATCCTGCCCACTCCCACCAACATCGTAATCCGATCGCTCCTGCCGATGTTTTGGTTCGTCATCAAAGTCTTCAGTTTTCTCTGTCTCTACGTCTGGGTGCGCGGCACGCTGCCCCGCTTCCGTTATGACCAGCTTATGAACTACGGATGGCGTTGGCTTATGCCCCTCGCCATTCTCAACATCGTCGGTACCAGCCTCTGGCTCGCCTATCGCTGATCGTTGCCAACCCGCTGTCGTGTTCACCCGTCACCGGGTTCATCGCAATTGCTCAGTTAGAATCGGAAGGGATTTCGAAACACCTTCCCTTAACCTGATCCTCCGTAAGTGACCTGCAACGATGCACCTGATTCTCTTCATCATCTTCGCTGCACTCTGTCTCACAGGAGCCGTCAATCTCCTGTTCCAGAAGCAGCCTATCAACAGCGCGCTCTCGCTCATCGTCGTGATGACTTCGCTGGCTGTGCTTTATCTCTTGCTCGGCGCCGAATTCCTCGCCGCCGCACAGGTCATCGTCTACGCCGGCGCCATCATGGTGCTCTTCACTTTCGTCGTCATGCTTCTCAATGCCGGCCGCGAAGAACGCACTCTCGGAAGCCGCGCCTACCGCACCGTCGGGTTCCCCGCAGTCGTCGCCATTCTCGCCGTGATCGCGACCAGCTTCATGAAGCTTCAGGGTTTCGGCGACGCCCGCATGGACGACCACATCACCAGCACAAGCGAACTCAGCGCCGTCCTCTTCACCAAGCTTCTACTACCCTTCGAAGTCACCTCAGTCCTGATCCTCGTTGCCATCCTCGGATCCGTTGCCCTCGCCCGCAAAGGCGATGCAGAAGGAAGGGAGCCCAGGTAATTATGCATATCGCCTCCCAGGAAGTCCCGCTCGTCTGGTACCTGATCTTGAGTGCCGTTCTCTTCTGCCTCGGCATTCTGGGATTCCTCATCAAGCGCAATCTCATCACGGTCTTCATGTCCATCGAGCTCATGCTCAACGCCGTGAACCTCTCCTTCGTCACCTTCGCCCACCAATGGCACGAGGTGAAAGGACAGATATTTGTCTTCTTCGTCATGGTGGTCGCCGCTGCTGAAGCGGCAGTCGGCTTGGCCATCATCATTGCCGTATTTCGCGCGCGCTCGACGCTCGCGGTCGACCGCATCGATTTGATGAAACTATGAACGAGTCTCTCCATCTCTGGCTGATCCCGATTCTGCCCTTCATCGGATTCCTCCTGAATGGGCTACTCGGCCGTCGACTGCCCAAGGCCGTCGTAAGCGCCATCGCGCTCCTTGCGCCGCTGGGATCATTCCTCGTTGTCCTGATTGCATCACGCACCTCACTACCGCACAGCGAGACCTACGGCACCTGGATCACTGCCGGCTCGCTCAACATCAACCTGACCTTCGTTCTCGACCAGCTCTCGCTCGTGATGCTTCTCGTCATCACCGGCGTCGGATTCCTCATCCATATCTACTCTGTCGGCTACATGCACTCGGACGAAGGCTACTGGCGCTATTTCGCCTATCTCAACCTCTTCCTCTTCTTCATGACCACACTGGTCCTCGCCGGCAATGCCCTGCTCATGTTCGTAGGATGGGAAGGCGTCGGGCTCGCCTCCTACCTGCTCATCGGCTTCTGGTTCCAGAAGAAGTCCGCAGCCGACGCCGGAAAAAAAGCATTCATCGTAAACCGCATCGGCGACTTCGGCTTCCTCATCGGCCTCTTTCTCCTCCTCGCCAACTTCGGCACCCTCACCTTCAGCGAGATTGCCGCCAAGCTCGCCGCCAATCCAGCCATGACTGGCGGAATCCTCACCGCCATCGCTCTCTGCCTCTTCGTCGGAGCCACAGGCAAAAGCGCACAGCTTCCCCTCTATGTCTGGCTCCCCGATGCCATGGAAGGCCCCACGCCCGTCTCCGCGCTCATCCACGCCGCCACCATGGTCACGGCCGGCGTCTACATGGTCGCCCGCACTCACTTCATCTTCGATCGGTCGCCGCTCGCGCTCAGCGTCGTTGCCATCGTGGGAGCAGCCACAGCACTTTTCGCAGCGACAATCGGCCTCGTCCAGAACGACATCAAGCGCGTCCTGGCTTACTCCACCGTCTCCCAACTCGGCTACATGTTCCTTGGTTGCGGAGTCGCCGCATACTCAGCCGCCGTCTTTCACCTCATGACGCACGCCTTCTTCAAGGCCCTGCTCTTCCTCGCCGCAGGCTCCGTCATTCACGCCATGGGTGGCGAGCAGGACATGCGCAAAATGGGCGGCCTCCGCACCAAGACTCCCATCACCTTCTGGACCATGACTGCCGCGGTTTTCGCAATCTCTGGTTTCCCCGGCCTCTCCGCCTTCTTCTCGAAAGACGCGATCCTCGCCGCCGCCTTCGCATCAGGCAGCCTCGGCAAGCTCCTCTGGTTCGTCGGACTTGTGACCGCCGCCCTCACCGCCTTCTACATGTTCCGCCTCTGGTATCTCACCTTCTTCGGCGAGACCCGCAGCCACGACGCACACCCGCACGAGAGCCCCTGGTCCATGCTTGGACCGCTGGTCATCCTGGCCGTCCTCTCCGTCGGTGGTGGCTGGATCGGCGCAGGTCGCTTCGGCGCATTCCTTTCTCCAACACTCGGCACCAAAACCGAAGAAGTTACCGGCTCGCTCGAGTTAATGATGATGCTTCTCGCAGTCGCCGCAGGAGCCCTCGGCTGGTTCATCGCCCACCGCATGTACCACCAGCGTTCCGCCGCCGCACAGCTAACGGCTCCGGCCCCCGCCGGCTACAGCCTCCTCCAGAACAAGTACTACGTCGACGAATTCTACGGTTTCGCTATCGTCAAGCCCCTCATCGCCGTCTCCAAATACTTTCTCGAGTGGGTCGTCGATATCGCCATTCTCGGCGGACTGGCGTGGCTCCTCGCCGGCGTCGCCTCGTTTTCAGGCGCCATTCTCCAGCGCTGGCAATCCGGCAACATCCGCTCCTACGCCGCATGGCTCGCCCTCGGCGCCGCCCTCCTGCTCTACTTCGTTCTCGCTCCGCACGTCTTCGGAGCGCCTTCACTTCACCTCGGATTGGCGGGTCACTGATGGATAGCTCGATACTTACATTGATCCTTCTAGTGCCCCTCGCCGGCGCTATTCTCGTCGCCCTCCTGCCCGACCGCGGCAAGATTCCTGCCTGGGTCGCGCTCATCACGACTGTCATCACCTTTGGCCTCACGCTCCATCTTCCCGCGCACTACGACGCGCAACATTCCGGCTTCCAGTTCGTCGTCGATAAGCCCTGGATCGAGAACCCCGCGATCAACTACCACGTCGGCGTCGACGGCCTCAGCCTATGGCTTGTAGTGCTCGTCGGCCTTCTCGGCCCTATCGGTGTGCACGCAAGCTGGAAAGCCATCCACCGCCGCGAAAAGATCTATTACTCGATGTTCCTCCTCCAGCAGACCGCCATGGTCGGCGTCTTCATCTCGCTTGATCTGATGGTCTACTACGGCTTCTGGGAACTCTCCCTCGTACCCATGGCCATTCTG
>Ga0207671_10000332_pt1 | contig 69564 bp, 85 predicted proteins | sample KBSC24metaG_FD_184352 | JGI IMG/M metagenome (GOLD analysis project Ga0207671, IMG submission 184352) | Corn rhizosphere microbial communities from Kellogg Biological Station, Michigan, USA - KBS C2-4 metaG (SPAdes) (version 2) | ecosystem: Host-associated > Plants > Roots > Rhizosphere > Soil... | reverse complement strand
TCGTCGGGCGCGGCTTGAACTCGGGCATGTCGTCGGCGAACACGATGTCCATGTACTGGCCGGCCATGCGGCGCAGCTCGGCCACGTTGACGAAGGCGGCCAGGCGCGTGATCGCCTCGTACTCGCCGGCCGGGGTCAGCTCCACGTCGGTGCTGCTGTCGGCGAAGGTGGCGAACCAGGTGTCCCAGTCCTTGATGCCGTCGCGCGCCATCTGCGCGTCCATGACGTAGCGCATCTGGTTGTAAATCTCGGCCAGGGTGTTGGTGATCGGCGTGCCGGTGAAGGCGTGCACCCCCCGGCCGCCGTTCTGGTTCTTCACGTAGTCCGTCAGGAAGCGCAGCGCGATCGAGCGGTTCGAGGTGCCGGTGTTGAGGCCGCGCATCTTCATCTTCGTGACCAGCGGCGGCTTCTTGAACTCGTGCGCCTCGTCCACGAGGATCATGTCGACACCCAGCTCCTCGAACGAGATGGCGCCCTCGCGCGACGAGCGGATCACCATGTCGCTGATCTTCTTCTTGATCTGGTTGCGCGCGTGCACGAGCTGCTTGGCGGTCGCGCTGCGCACCTTCTTCATCGCCTCCGGGTCGTCCATCATGGCCTCGGTCAGCGCGCCCGCGCCTTCCTCCTGTGCCACGTCCATCGCCTCCTGTTCGAGGGCCGCAATTTCCTCGGCCGACTGCGCTTCGAGCGTCTCCCGGGTCAGCGCGAAGCGGTCGCTCAGCGAGTGCGGGACGACCACCACATCCCAGTCGTCATTGGCGATGCGCCGCATCGTGGTGTCGATCTCGCCCGGGTTGAGGTTGTCGATGTAGAGCACCTGGGCGCCCGGGTACATATCGTTGATTTCGCGCGCCACCGTCGCGCTGTTGGCGTTGTGCGCGAAGAGCAGCGGCTTCTTCGCCAGGCCGTAGCGGCGCGACTCGATGGCGATGCCGGCCATGGTGTAGGTCTTCCCGGTGCCGACCTCGTGCGCGTAGAGGCCGCTGCCGTTGGCCAGGCCCCGCCAGATGGCGTTGACCTGGTGCGATCGCAGCGAGAACGGATCGTTGCCCCGCTGCAGCGCCATGCCCGGGAACTCCAGGAACGAGCCGTCGAAGGCGGGCGTCGCGACCGCGTTCATCACCTCGTTGTAGTTCTTCTCCAGCGACACGCGGCGGTCGGCGTCGCGCCAGGCCCATTCGGAGAATTCCTCGCGCACGCGCGTCACCTTCTCGTTGGCTTGCTTGGTCAGCTTCTCGTTGACGACGAGGTTGCCGTCCGCATCCTTCTCCTTGATCGTCACGCTGCGATTGTTGATGGCCGCCGTCAGCAGCTTGTCGAAGCGGATCGCCGAGCGCGGCAGGCCCCATTGCGCGGTCGCCTCGGGGCGAGTGTTGAGCCGGTCGTCCTCGAAGCGGATCTTCCACGAGCCCGAGACGAAGGACACCTGGATGTCCTTGGCTTCGGGCTTGCCGTTCACCGCCAGCAACTCGGAGATGAACTGCTGGTACTCGTCGTGGCTGACCCAGGGCGCGCCGAACTTGGCTTCGATCTGGAAGTACGGGACGGTCTTCGGCAACACCTTCTGCAGCGCGTCGATGTTGCGCTGCATGCTCTTGTCGCCCGCGGCGAGCGCGTCCTGCACCTCGCGCAGCTTGCGCCGCACATTGCCCGACAGGTAGACATCGCTGACCTCGTAGTTGCCGACCGGCGTCTTGAAGATCGCATCGGACTTTTCGAGTTCGGCCACGGTGTCGGCCACGCTCTTGCGGGCGGCGGCAGCGATCTTCTCGGGGTCGATCTGCAGGCTTTCGTTGCGCGCGGCGACGAAGGCCTCGCGCACGCTGGGCGTGGCCGAGCGCTTCTTGCCGCGCACCGTCGACTCGGTGAAGACACGCGCCGGCTTGCCGTTGTGCTCCAGCGCGTCGAGCGTCGAGTGGAATGGGTCCTTGGCGCGATCCAGGATCGCGAGGCCCTGCGAGTCGGCAATGGGGCCGTGCGCGGCGACGAAGGCCTGGTACTTCTCGCGCAGCGCGGTGCGCAGCGTCTCCACGTTGTCGGCGGCGGCGCGCTCGGCATCGATCAGCGCGCCATAGGCGCGGCGGATGCCGACGAGTTCCTTGAGCTGCTGCTCGCGCGCCTTGGTCTTCGCGGCGTCCTTCAGCTTGTACTTGACGGCCTGTTCGAGCGGGATCAGGTGCTCGCCGTTGACGACGAAGAGGCCGCCCTTGTCGTCCAGCGTGATCGCACCCTGGCGGTCGCTGGTGTTGTTCGTGATGAAGTGCTGCGTGTCGACGCTGTTCTCGCGCTGCTGGTAGCCGTCGCTCGGCATGCGCGCAGCCAGCTCGCCCATGCGCTCCTGCAGGTTGGCCGGGCGGTCCACGATCATCGAAGGGCGCCCGTAGGTCGACCCGCTGCCGAAGTTGAGCGTGCCGAGCACGTTCTCGGGGTGCGCCAGCAGGTACTCGTTGACGTGGATCGTCGAGCCGGCCGGCGTCATGTGCTCGCCGAGGTTGATGAAGGGCTCCTTCGTGACATCGGCCAGCGGCGCCTCGCGCTTGCGAAACACCAGGATGTCGGTCACGACGGACGTGCCGGCGTACTTCTCGAAGGCCCCGGAGGGCAGGCGGAAGGCGCCCAGCAGCTCGCCCTTCTTCGCCAGCTCCATGCGCGTCGCGCGGCCCTTCTTGTCCATCGTGCCGGCGCTGGTGACACCGATGACGATGCCGCCCGGCCGCGTCTGATCGAGCGCCTTCAGGAAAAAGTAGTCGTGCAGCGACGGGTTGAGCTTGGCGTAGCGCCGATCCCCGGGCGGCCCGTCCTTCGCGAACGGCCAGTTGCCGATCACCAGGTCATAGAAGCCGTCCGCCGTCTTGCTGTCCTGGTAGCCCTTGATCTGGATGTTCGCCTCGGGGTAGAGGTACTGCGCCATCGCGCCCGTGGTGGGATCGAGTTCGATGCCGGTGAGCTGGCTCTGCGCCATCAGGTCGCGCGGCATCATCCCGTAGAAGTTGCCGATGCCGAGGCTCGGCTCCAGCACCCGGCCGCCGGTGAAGCCGAGCGCGCGCACCATGTCCCACATCGTGCCGACCGTGATCGGGTCGGTGTAGTGGGCATTGATGATGGAGTTCTGCGCCGCCTGCCAGGCTTCCTTGCCGAGGTGCTCGCGCAGCCAGGCGTCTTCCTTCTCCCACGCGGCTTTGGGCGCCGGGCGGTCCCAGCTCCCGTTGAAGAGTTCCTGGCCGAACGAGCCCCAGCCGATGTAGCTGGCCATCGCGTCGAGTTCGGTCGGCGTGGGCGCGCGGCCCTCGGCCTGCAGCGCGTTCAGCGCCTCGATGGCGGCCCGGTTGCGGGCGAAACGAACCTTCGGCGTGCCGCCGATCAGTTGCTCGGGGTCGGCAACGTGGTAATTTGATCGAGCGGGTCCACTTCGGGCGAGTCCTCGGTCTCCGGCTCGTTCAGCAGCCACTCCCGTTCCGCCTGCTCCCGGGCGTCCGTTGGCCCCATCCCCGCCTTCCGGTAGGCGTGCGCCGCGTCCGCCTTCAGGTTCCACAGGACGTGGGCCATTTCCTGAAGGATCTTCAGCCGCTCCAGGCGCGCGACCATCTTCGGCCGGCGTCGGCGCCAGGTGTCGATCAGATCCTGCTCCGCCATGCCCCCCATCGGCCACTCCTGGCTGATTTCCCGGCTCTTGGCCATTGTCCACTGCGCGAGGGTCGCGTCGGCCTGGTTCATTCGTCGGCTCCTGCTGCTGCTGCTCCTGCTGCTGCTGCTGCGCATTGTTGCGCATCTCTTCCACGAAACGGATCACGTAGGGCCGCATCCGGGCGGCCGTGTCCGCGCCGAACTTGTCGAGAACCAGCTTGATGACGGCGCGCATCGCCTCGCGGATGTCGCTGCCGGCGTCCTGCAGGTTGGCGATGGCCGCCTGGAAATACGGCTTGGCCTTGGCGTAGGTCTTCTCGTCGAAGGCCGGGCCAGATCCCAGCTTGCCAGGGCCGCCGAACAGCTCGCCGAGGCCGTCGATCGCGTTGCCGAGGGCCTTGGCGCTGTTGAGCGCGGCGCTCGCGGCGGCCTGCGTCGCGGTGCGCTCGCCTGGCTGGCTCTTCTTGCGCTGCTGCTGGGTGACGAAGCTCGGCAGCACGTACTTCGTGCCCGGCTCGTTGGGCACCTGCGGCGTCGCGGGCTTGCGCGGCGCCGGCGCGGGTGCCGGTGGCGCGGCGGCGGCTGTCTCTTCGGCCAGCAGCTCGTCGAACATCGCGCCCAGGTCGTCGTCGGCCGGCTTCTGCGCGGCAGGTGCCGCCTCGTTGGCGGCCTCGCCCCGGTTGCCGACCGGCAGCGTGTCGTTGCCGGCGGCCTTCTTCGATTGCAGCAGCTTGTGCAGGCGCCAGGCCGTCTCGTATGAGTCCTTCGAGGTGCGCTCGATGTCGAGGATGGCCTGCTGGTCCTCGTCGGTGAGCCGGCCCTGCCGCTCCATTCGCTTCAGCTCTTCGGCGGCCAGGCTGATTTCTTCCAGATTGGCCTTGTGCATGTGGCCCATGCGCTCGTCCGCCTTCTTCGCGTCATCGCGTTCGGCCCGCGCGTTTTCCAGCGTGCCCGGCGTCTCGGCGGCTGCGTTGACGCGATCGGCCTCGGCGTTGAAGCGCTTCGCCAGCTCCATCGCGAACGCAGTCGGCCGCTTCGCCACGGCGGCCTCGCCGCCGAACTCGGTGACGAGCTGAGACTTGATTTCCTCCTGCTTGTCGTAGCCGGTCGGCTTGTACTTGTAGGCCGCCTTGACGTTGCGATCGGCAAGCTCCCAGGCGTGTTGCGCTCGAATCTTCGCGTCGCTCCAGCCCTCGGTCAGCGCGTGCTTGCGGGTTTCGAGCCAGTCGAGCGGGACGCCCGTGCGCTTGGCTACGTCGGCGATGGCGGGTTCGCCTGCCCCGAAATCCCACGAGACGATCGCGCGCTCGATGGCGGCCTGCTTTTCCTGGCCCGGACGCCCACCGGCCGGGCCGACCGTCGTGGTCGCACCATCCGACTGCTTCTTGACGACCCACGTGTCGCGTGCGTCGCTGTATTCGATCCACGTCACCTCGCCGAAGCGCATCACCTTGCCGCCGGCTTCGAGCTGCGCCACCACTTCGTCGCGGGTCGCCTTCTCGCCGTTGATCGGCGCTGGCTCGGGCGCCTTGTCGGGCTCGCGGCTCAGGCGCTCGAACACCGCATGCCGCTCCGCCGCGTTCAGATCGTCCAGGTGCGGCTTGCCGGTGATCAGCTTGCTCAGCGCCATGAACTTCCGGTCGCGGCTCCACTTGATGCCCTTCTGGTCCGCCATCGCGTGGATGTCGGCCACGCTCGGCGCAGTGGACGACGCGGGAGCCGGCGCAGGCACTTTCGTCCGCTCCTCCTCGGTGGAGGCTGGCGTCGCAGCGGATGATTTCCCTGGGGGCGCCGACATGGGCGACGTCACGCCCTGGGGACTGCTTGCATTCGCGGCCGGCGCGTCCTCCTCGACGCCGTAGAGCTTCATCGACTTGCCGAAGGAGCCGGCCGCGCGGATCGCGTCGGCGGCCTGCGCATTCGTCGCGGCGGCGGGCACGCGCACCGGATCGCCCGAGTCGAAGTCGAGCAGCTCGTGGCCCTCATGCCAGGGGGTCAGCGTGCCGTCCTCGTTCGGTCGCAGCTCGATGGCGCTCTTGCTCTTCGGCGTGGGGCCGGCGTAGCCCATGACGCGGGCCGCGGGTGCCTCGGCCGGCGCGGCAGCGGGCTGGTAGAACGGCTTCGAGGTGTCGCCGGTGGTCAGCCAGGTGTGCAGGCCGTCCATCGTCGTCGTGCTGATGTGGCCGAGGCCCTTCCAGCCCTTCGGGTAGTTCGAGAGGTACGCGGCCTTCGCCTCGGCCTCGTTGTCGTAGCCCACCAGCACCTTGTGCTCGTCGGGCGTGCCGTCCTCCTTCACCTGGTCGACGACGAAGGCCACGCCGTCGTAGTTCTCGGGCGTGTCGGGCTTGGACAGCACGTCCATGCGCTCCTTGTCCATGCCCTTCAGGGGCTGGCCGTCGCGGCCCTTGATGCCCACCAGGTAGCCGTAGTGGCCGCCCACCATCTCCGATGTCCACTGCTCCGGCGCGTCGGTCTTCGACTTGCGCTCGCTGCCCTGCGCGTTCTCGACGGACTGGTTCAGCACGCCGAGCTTCAGGTGCCCCATCTTGTAGTTGCCGGCGTCCTTCTGCGCGTCGGTCGGCTCGGGGCGATCGTTGGTCGGAGAGGTGGCCGAGTCGTGCGCGGCGATGTCGCTCGGTGTGACTTCCGCGGGCTTCTTGCCGAACAGCTCGGCGATGCGGTCAACCGCGGCGTCCTGCGGGGTGGCGGGCGCGGGAGCCGGCGTCGTCACTTCCGCGGCCTGATTCGTCTCGGATTCCGGGGGTTTCGTCTCTTCCTGGGCCCCTGTCGTCTCTTTTGGGGCCCCTGTCGTCACTTCGGTGCCAGATTCGGCACCACGCATGCGCTCCATCAGGCCGAGGAACTCGCGCGCCTCGTCGTGCGTCAGCGGCTGGGGTTCCTGCGCGGCGACCTGGATGGTGTTGCCGTCCAAGTCCTTGATCGTGGTGGCGGGCGCCCCGCGGGCCTTGCGGCCGAGCACCTCGATGCGGTTCAGCTCCTTGGCCGACAGCGGCGCGGTGGCCGGGTCGACCGGCGGGGGTGCAACGGCCGGTGCGGCGTCGAGCGTGTTGAGTGCGTGCGGGTCGACATGGCCGGCCACGCCGCCGCGCGCATCGAGCGCGCCGATGAAGCGCTTGTAGAACGGGCCCACGTCGTAGAGCGGCATGCCGGCGGCCGTTTTCTTGGCCTCCTTCACCGCGTTGGGATTGACGCCGTACTGCGAGGCGAGGCCTTCGAACACCTTGTCGCGCTGCTTGCGCTGCATGTCGGGCGGCTCGTCGGCCAGCACCGGCTCCACGTGAAACCCTGCGATGTCGGCCACTTGCCAGGGCGTCGGGTTGCGCAGGTTCGCGGCGTCGATCGCGGCGGCGATTTCGCGCGCCGGGCCGGCCGTCTCGTGGCCCTTGGCGATGTGCACCAGGTGCGGCCCGGACATGCTGACACCCATCGCCGCGCCGAGCAAACCGGACGACGCCAGGTCTTTCGTCAGCGGCGTGTCCTGCTTCTGCACGTACTTGTCGACGATGTTCTGGCCGAACTGCGAGGCCACTTCCTCGCCGCCCTCGGCCAGCGCCGACGCCGTGATCGCGCCGCCGCCAGCGATCAGGCGTTTGAACGTCTCGGTGATGGCCGCGCCGCGCAGCGGTTCGGGAAGCGCCTTGAGCGCGTCCTTCAGCTTGTCGAAGACGTGCAACGGCAGGTGCTCGGTGGCCCACTCGATGCCGCCCTTCGTCACTGCGGCCGTGCCGCTGTCGCCCTGCTGGTAGCTGCTGCCGGCCTGCTGCGCGCCCATCGCGGGCAGCATCACCGCACGCAGCTCGGGTGCCATCGCCGCGAGCAACTGCTGGCCCATCTGCGGCGCCTGCGCGGCCATGTTGATGGTCAGCCACGGGATGAACTTGTCGTTGTCCCAGGCCTCCTTCATGCCCTTGTCGCCGCCACCGCCGGCCGCCGCTGGCATGTAGTCGGCTGCGGCGCGGGCGAAGTACTCGGTGCCGGGCACGTTGGCGGTACGCGCGAGCGCCTTGAAGCCGAGGTTCGTCAGCACCGGGTTGACGGCAATCGTGTTGAGCCATTCCGAGGCCGCAGCCGGCGCGTTCAGCAGACTCATGGCCTGCGCGCCGCCCGAGCCGAACGCACTGGCGATCGGGTGCGCCTCGGCCCAGCGCTGGCGGCGGGCGCTCTCGATGTCGTCGAGGCCCTTCTGCGGGTCTTCGAGCGCCTGCTTGGCGCGCTCGTCGCCGAGGCCGGCGGCCAGGTCGCGGCGCTTGGCGATGTCCTCGGGCGTGGTGCGGTCCATCACGTCGCCATAGGTCGGCGTGATGTCGGGGAAGCGCGCCGTGTCGCGTGCCAGCACGGACTGCGCGGGAGCCAGCGGCTGCGGCTGCGGCGCGGGCACCACGTGCGGCGCGTTGATCAGCTTGCCGGCCAGCGCCTCGTCGTCCGGGTTGATCGGGGTGGCGTTCTGGCGGTTCACGTCGGCCAGGATCGACTGGGCGGCGCGGCCGTAGATGCCGGGGCTCGCGGCGTAGGCCTGCAGCGCGGCCAGGCGCTTTTCGGGCGGCGCCTCGGCGAGCTTCGAGCGGAAGGCCGCGATGAAGTCGTCAGAGAGCGCGCCGTCGCCGGCCGGGTTGCGTGTCGGCTGCTGCGTCACGCGATCGAGCACCGAGCCGCTGTCGGGGGTCGCGTCGACGCCGCTCCAGGTGCCGCCGAAGCGGCCACGCGGGCCGGCCAGGCCGACCGAGGCGGGTGCTGCGGGCGCCGCCGGAGCGGGTGCCGTGGTGTCGGCCAGCGGCGGCTGGTAGCGCGCGTCGCCGCTGCCGCGACCCGGGCCGGCGTCGGACGGCTTCATGTCGGCCGGCAGCGCGTGCTTGCCGTAGCCCGAGGCGCCATAGAAGCGCGAGCGCGTCGTGTCGATCTGATCGGGCGCCAGCTCGGGCGCGACGACCTTATCGAAGAACGCCTGGCGAACGGTGTCCTTGTCGTCGTCGGCAAGGCTCGCGAAGTCGGGGGACTTCGCGATGTCGGCCCATTGTTTTGCCATGGCTAGAAGCCGAACTTCGTGGCCGCCGCGTCAGCGGTGAGCTTGCCCTTGCCCGGCTGCTGGGGCTTGCTGGCCTTCACGTCGTCGGTGCCCTTCAGGCCGGTGCGGCGCTCCAGGTCGGCACGGTTCTGCGCGATGCCTTCGCGGTCCTGATCGAACTTCGCCCGACGTGCCTCGTACTCCTTCTTCAGCGCCGCGCGATCGGCCTTGTTCTGAGCGCGCGACTCGTCGGTGGAGGTGAGCGGATCGTCCTTGAGGGTCGTCAGCTCGGCCCGGTAGTTCTGATCGGCTTCGGCCTCGCGCTTGGCGATCTGCTCTTCCTTCTTGTCGATCAGCTCCTTGGTCGTCTGGTAGTAGCGGCGCTGGCCGGGCGTGAAGCTGTCGAGCCCGACGCTGCCGCTGCCGGCACCACCACCGCCGGCGCCACCGCCACCACCCGGGCCCGCGAGGCCGCCGCCGCTGTACTTCGTCGGCTGGCGCGCGAGGCCGACGCGCTGCGCCAGCGCGGCAGCGTCCACCAGCGACATGCCGGGGTTGTCTTCCATGATCTGCCGGGCGGCATCCAGCGGGTCGCGGAACTCCTTCGGGTTGTCGAGCACCTGCGGCTCGCCGATGCGGTTGCCGTCCGCGTCGACCTGGTAGCGCAGGCGCTTCTCGCCTGCCTTGATCGTCACGTCCTCGAACTGCTTCTTGCGCGGCGTGATGCCGGCGCTCGCGGCCAGCTTCGAGAAGTTCTCATCGTCACCGTGTGTGTCAACGTACTCCTGCAGCTTGGCCTGTGCGTCCGGGCTCTCGTTGAGGTGCTGCGCGAGCTGCATCTGGTTGGAGATGTAGTCCTTCACCTTGTCGAACGACACCGGCAGCGGCCTGGCGTCCGGGCCGCTGCCGCGCCCTTCGGTGAGCGGCGCGATGTAGTAGCCGGTGACGCCGGGCGGCGCGCCGGACTCGGGCGGCAGCGTCGGGCCGGCCTTGCCGTTGTTCACCCACACCTTGAGGTTGACGATGCCGTGCGTCGGCGGGCCGGCGTCCTGGCCGGGGGGCGTCGGCTGACCATCGGGGCCGACCGTGGGCACCGGGACCACGCTGTCGATTTCCTTCTTCAGCACCTTGCCGCGCCCGGTCTGCTCGCCCACGCCCTGGTTGATCTGTGGCGCCAGCGCGTAGTTGAGGCCCTTGATGATGCCGGCCTGGTCGCCCTTGTCGAAGGCCTGGATCATCCGGCCGCCGTTGGCCTCGATGGGCGACGGCTGATCCGGCGCGGGCCGCACCCAGTCGGCCGCGTTGATGCCGGTGCCCTCCTTGAGGTAGGTCGCCAGCTCGTCGGGCGTTGCGGTGCCCGCGGCAACCTTCTGCGCGCGTTCGGCGCGTGCGGCCTTGATCGCGTCCAAGTCGGGCGCGCCGCGCTGCGTCAGCACCTGCTGCCGGGCTTCCTGGTTGGCCTTGTAGCTTGCCGCCCAGTCGGCTTGCTCAGCCTTCGTCAGCGTCTCGCCGCGGTTGATGCGCGCTTGCAGGCTCGACACCAGGTCGGCCCCCTGCGCTTGCACCGCACCGGCCGTGTCGGAGAGTTGCTGGCGCTCGAAGGTGCGCTGGCGGTCTTCCTGCGCCTGCGCATCGAGCCCGGCCTGGCGCGCGTCGGCGGCGTCCTGGCGCCGGTTCGAGCGCTGCTGCTGATCGAGCTGCATCGCCATCCGGAAGCCGGATTCGAGGCCTTGCGCTGCTCCTTGCCATGCTGAAGGCATGTCCGCCTCCTAGAAGAGTTGCGAGCCGAGGGCTCCGACGAGCGCGCCGATCGCCATGCCCCACGGGCCGCCGACCGAGCCGTACTGGGCGCCGAGCGCCGCACCGCCGACCGCGCCGACCGTCGTGCCGAGCTGCGTCTTGGCCTGCTTCTCCTGCTGCGCGCGCTGCTGGTTCTCCAGGTTGCGCCGCTGCTCTTCGTCGGCGGCCTGGCCGAGCAACTTGGTGGCGAGGCCCTCCTGCTGCTGGCCGAGCGAGGCGAGCCCCGGGCCTGCCGCTGCCGGGCCGCGGATGCTGGTGCCGAGTCCGTAGGTGCCGCTGTCCATCATCACGAGACTCCCGAGAGGCCGCCGATGCGTGGCGTGGGGTTGCCGAGGATCGACTGCTGGCGCGCCACCGTGGCATCGCGCGCGGTGTTCTGCGCGTTCACGTCGGCGAGGCTTCGGGCCAGGCCTGTCGAGCGGGTCGATGCCGCCTGCTCGTCCGGGCTGAGCGTGAGGCCGAGGCCGGCGAGGCGGCGCTGCGTCGCCGCTGTGCTGTTGTCGAACGCGCTGTTCACGTCGGCGCTCGCGCTCTTCATCGCATCGCCGACCGCCGTCGTGCTCGTCGCGTACTTGATGAGGTCGTTCTCGTAGGGCACGTAGTTCGTCACGTAGCTCTGCCACTGGTCGCGCGTGAGCTGCGCGAACATATCGTTGGCGGTGTTGGAGGTGCTTGCGTCGTCGCCGCCGAAGAGGCCCTTCAGCTTGGGCTGAAGAAATTGCCGCCCCGCCGCATCAGGGTTCCACAGGTACTCGGCGCTGCCGCCAAAGAATCCGCTCATGATCAATACCCCGCTTGTGGATTGGTGACGAATTCGTCGTCCTGCGCACCGAGCACCACGGAGGAGCCGCCGCTCGGCAGCGTGCCGGAGAGGCCTGGTTGGGCAGGCCTCAAGCTGCTCGCGTAGCCGTAGCCGGCCGCGCCCGCGAGCGTGCCGGCGAGCTGGTACTGGCCGGCCCGATCGGCCAGCGCCTGGTCAGCATCAGCGGCGGCCTGGCGCCCACTGAGCGCTGCGGATGTCTGCAGTCCGCCGATGGCCGTCGACTTCTCGCCGCGACCGAGTGCCGTGACGGCATTGAGTCCCGAGACATACGCATCGTCGACCGCGGAATTGGCCGCAGTCTCGGCGAGTCCCATCGAAGTCGCGCGGTCGCTCTGCAGTCCGGTGAGGCCGAGCTTCTGCTTGCTGCTGCCGAGCTGGCCGGAAGTGGCGGCCGTGGCGTCGAGCCTGTCGGCGGCCTGGCCGAAGCGGGCCGTCGTGTCGATCGCGGCCTTGGAGACGGCCTGGCGCCGCTGGAAGGAGTCCGGGGCACCGGCCTCGGTCACGCTCTTGGCGAAGCGCTGTTGCACCGGGAGCCATCGCGCCTTGAAGTCCTGCATCTGCTGCACGCCGACTTCGGCCAGCGCGCGCTCCTTCGATGTCTCTTGCACCTGGCCGCCACCCTTGCTCATGGAACGCTCCTGTTGAAAACCCCCCTGCTCCAGCTCCACTCGGGACCGAGCAACTTGCTCCAGCCGGGCCTGTCCGTCTGAAAGCTCATGCGACTCGCGCCGAGTTCTTTCGCGATAGTGAGCATGTCACTCTCTCGCTTATTGAATGCACCTGACGGACAGGTCGACACGGCGAGCAGGACGCGCATCTCGAAGCCGCCGCCTTCGAGTCCGATCGCGGTGATCAGCACCACGCCGTCCGGGCAGCGCATGAAGGTCGCCCCCTCGGCGCGGCAGCGCGTCACGAACTCGTCCATCACGGCCCTCACCGAGCGCGTGCGGCCCCAGCGCTTGAGCACGAGCGGCAGACATTCGTCGAGGTCGGCGAACACGAAGTCCGTTCCGGCGATCATCACGCCACGCCGATTTCGCCCTCGCCGCTGATCGTCAGTGCGTTCGCGGTGTTCGAGCCGCCGACCAGGAAGTCGGTCGACGCGAGTCGCGCGCCGCTGCTGTACCAGTCGATCGAGTCGTTCGCCGGCACGTTCGCGCTCTGCCACACGAACTCGGTGCCCGCCGCGTTGGCGCCCGTGGCACCGACCCACAGCGAGACGGTGGCGACCGCACCCGTCTTGTTCGTGACGCGCAGGTGCTTGAGCGTGATGAAGTTCGGCGATGCACCGGCATTCACGCCACCGGCCGCAGTCGGCGGATTCAGCAGGTTCGTCGTCAACACGTTGGTGAGCAGGACGGGGCCGAAGCGGAATTGCTTGTTCGTTGCCATGAGAGGCTCCTGGGATCAGTTGAGGGCCGGGGCTTGGCCGTTGCTGAGCGCCTGGCCGTCGGCCTTGAGGTGTTCCGGGTCGACATCGAGCGGCTGCAGCTTCGCGAGCTGGTCTTTCAGCGCCCTGTTCTCGGCGTTGACGAGTTCGAGCTGCGCTTCGAGCTGGGCGCAGCCGTTGAGGGCGGCCTCGCGCTGGCGGGCGAGCGCGTTGAGGGTGGCCTGGGCCAGTTTGTCGTCCATTGCATGCGTCCTTTCAGGGTGCAGGTGGGGGTGCGGCCGTCGCGGCTTCGGCCGCGTCGCGCTTGAGCGCAAGGTCGATGTAGAGGCTGTTGAGCAGCACGTAGATATCGAGGTGCGAAGCCGTCGCCCCCGTGGGCGCGCCGGTGGTGGGATCGAGCAGCGCAAAGGTCTCGCCTGGCATGAAGCCCGAGCCAACGTTGCCGGTGGTGATCTTGATGGTGCGGTCCCCGATCACCATCACGTCCTCTTCCTCGAACAGGATGCCGCTGCCTGCCGGGTCGCCATAGGGGTTCTGCAAGTGCACGGCGAAGGCCCTGCGATGCGTCGTGGCCTCCTCGGTGCTGGATCGGTAGTCGGGCATGTCTGCTCCTTCAGGTGTAGATGCCGAAGTTGATGAGGCGAGTGCGGATGTCGTTGACCAGGGTGATCGTGTCGGCCAGGACCGTCGCGGCGGGCGGCGCGGCGACGTTGGCGACGGCCGCCTTGCCGTTGATGCCCAGGCCGGCGCTCAGCGTCACGGTGCCGGCGGCGGCGACCGCGATGCGTGCGGTGGCTCCAATGTTGAAAGTGAGCGTCGAGCCGCGCACGATCAGCGGCAGGAAGGCCGCGCCGGTGCGGTTGTAGGCCGTCACGTAGCCGATTCCCCCCGTCAGCTCCAGCTCGACGCCTGAGCCCGTGGTCGCCGTGCTGGCGCCCATCGCGCGAACCACGCCGCTCACGTCGAATTTGCCGCTCGGCGTCATGCCGATCCCGACATTGCCGCTCGTGTCGATGCGCATGCGCTCGGTGCTGCCGGTGCCGAAGAGCATCGGCCCCGTCGTACTGATGCCCCACACCATCGTCGCGTAGGCCGTCCCGGTGATGCTGCCGACCGAGCTGTCCTGGCCGAGATAGAAGCTGCCCCCGGTGTTGTCGGCGCGCAGGTAGGCGACGTTGGTGCCGGTCGTGGACTTCGCGACGATCTTCGCGGCGGCGGCCTGCACGTCGAGCGTGAATCCCGGCAAGTTCGTGCCGATGCCGAACTGGCCGCTGGTGTCGAAACGCGCACGCTCAACCCCGTTGGTCTGAAAGAGAAGGGCACTGGCTGAGCTGGTGCCCACGATGCCCAGTCCGGAGTCGACGAACAGTCTGAGCTTGACGCTGGAGTCCGAGCTGACGCTCTGAATGACGCCGCCCGTGGATGTCGTGCCACCTTTGACTTCGAGCGTGGCGTAGTTGACGCCGTAGTTCTGCGGCGCCGTCGAGTTGATGCCGACGTTGCCCGCACTGTCGATGCGCACGTTTTCGGTGTTGTTCGTGCCGAAGCGCAGCGCGTGCGCGCCCTCGGTGTAGATCACCGCCGAGTCCGTCACGCCGGTGCTCGCGGCGAGCCGCAGGTTCACGCCGTAGGTCGTGTTGCTGATGCGCACGCTCGAATCGGGCGATCCGACGCCGATCACCTGCAGCCTGCCCGACGTGGCGGTGGGGCTGGCGCCGATGCCGAGCTGGCCGGCGCTGTCGATGCGCAGGCGTTCCGCGGCGTTGGTGGCGTCGTAGATGCGCAGGCTGTGCGCCGAGCCGATGCCGGCGTCGATTGTCCAGGCCGAGGGGCCCGCGGTGGCCGACAGGCTGATGCCCGCGGTGGTGGAGGCGCCACCGGCGGTGAGCACCAGGTAGGCCCGGCCGGTGCTGACGACATCGAGCACATCGGTCACCGCGCCGGCCGTCTTGCCGATGCCCAGGCGCGTCGAGACGGCCGCAATGCCGGTGCTGCCGAGGATCGAGAACGAGCCGTTGTCGGTCTGCAGCGTGAGGTTCGTGCCGCCCTCGGCGCGCAGCAACGCCTGCGATCCGGCGGCGAACTGCAGGTAGCCGGTGCGCGTGGTGTTGGTCGACTCGTAGCCGCTGACAAAGGCGCTGTTGGCGACGATGCGCAACGCCTCGTTCTGTGTGTTCAGCAGTGGCCCGGTCATCGTGTCGCCGGCCTTGCGCACGAAGAGCGTGTCGCTCAGAAAGGCCATCGAGCCGAGCGTGCGGCCGAAGCCGACGAACTGGCCGTCCTCGCCGTCGTCGCCGTCGACACCGAACGAGATGCCTATCGGGCCGCGCGCGCCGTCAATGCCGTTCGTGCCGTTTGTTCCGTTTGTGCCGGGCCGTCCAGGAAGCGGAAAGCCGTCTTCGGCCTCTTCCGGATCCAGAAAAATAGACATGCCGGGTCGGCCTGCGGCGCCATCGATGCCGTTCGTGCCAGCGGCGCCAGCGCGCCCGGGAATCGGGAAGCTGTCGTCACCGTCTTCGCCATCGATGAACAGCGAGATGCCCGGCCGGCCATTGATGCCCATGGTGCCGTCGCGGCCCCGCAGGCCAGGCGGGCCGTCTTCGCCGTCCTCCACGTCGTCGCCGAAGAGCACCACCAGGTGCTCGGGCGTCGGCACGGCGGCCTCGTCGGCGACGAGCTTCGCGAGCGCATCGAGGTCGGCCTGCAGGTTGAACACCTGTTGCTGCAGCGCCGCCGTCTTCGCCGCGCCCTGGCCGCTCGTGAGCGCCGTCTGGCCGGCGAGCTTGCTGGTGCCGGTGACCTGGCTGTCGATGCGCCCGAGACTTTCGCGGATGTTGTCGAGCGCATTTTGCAGCGCCCGCAGCTCCAGCTTGTTCGGCGTCTGGTACGGAACGATCCGGCCGCCGGTCGTCGCCATCAGCGCAGCTCCTCGACTTCCTCGGCGGCCTGCGCGCCGCGCACGGTCGACGTGCCCATCAGCTCCAGCTCGAAGTCGTCATGTGCATCGAGCGTCGGGATCGTGAACTCGCGCATGTCGCTGAGCACCTGCTCGTGCAGCATCAAGCCGTCGCCATAGAGGCGCACCAGGACGTTCTCGAAGCCGGCGGCGCGCACCTGCATCACCTGCATCGCTGTCGGGATCGCCATCAGGTTGAGCTTGCCGCGCCACAGGAACACCATGTCGCTCGCGCCGGCGTCGAACTGGTACACGCGCACGCTGCTCGGGGCGACCGCGGTGCTCGCCAGCGGCAGGTTGCTGTCGGTCGGCTCGCTGTTCACGTCGAGCAGCGCATAGAGGGCATCGGTCAGCGGGTCGACGTGCACGGCGTTGGCGTGCCAGGAGAGCCGGATCAGGCCGAAGCCGCCCTGCTTCGTGTCGAGCGCATAGCCGGCGTCGGGCGTCGGGCCGGCGACGAAGAAGAACAGCACGCCGTCGTGCACCGCGCTGATCAGCGACGAGGGCTGCAGCGCCTGCCACTGCCGCTTCGTGAAGATGCCCGCCGTCACGTTGGTGACCTGGCCGGCCGAGCCACCGCAGACCATCAGGCCGTCCGGGCTCGCGTAGACCACGCCCACGTCGGGCATGAAGGTCATCGAGCGCTTGGAGACGCAGGCCTGTGGGTCGCCTGGCTTGCTCATCGAGTAGCTCTCGGGCGCGTTGCCGGTGGCGGTGTAGAGGAAGCTCTTCGTGCCGATGACAATCGTGTTGTCGATGTTGGCGATCGCCACGATGTCGGTGTCGACGTTGAGCCGGTAGGCCACCGGCCAGGCGTGCGGTCGGCCGGCGGCCGACAGGCAGAGCTGGTTGCGCCGAAAGCCCGCCATCACCGCGTTGGGCAGCGCGATGATGCCTTGCAAGTCGGGCGGCGGAAGATCCCAGTCGTCGGACGCCAGCGGGTCCGAACTGGCGATGTCCGAGTCGTCCTTCGTGTCGACGTAGACAGCCAGCGAGAGCGCAATCTCGTCGACCAGCACGTAGATCGTGCCCGTCGCACCGGTGACCGCCCGATAGATGCGCTTGGTGGCGATGCCGTAGGCCGCATCGGTGCCCGCGGGCGTCGTGGTTGGCGTGGTGACGTTGACCGCGATGCCGTCCGGGCGCAGCACCGTCGCGCTCGCCGGGGACGGCGGGGACTCTTCGGCCAGGTCGTTCACGAAGGTGTAGACGTAGCTCGTCGCGACGTTCTGCGCGACGTAGTTGGTGCTGCCGCTGCCCTTGATGTGGAAGTTGTCGAAGAACAGGTTGAAGCGGTCATCGCTGCGCGTGTACGCCGCCCCGCAGTAGCCCCCGTTGTCGAAGTTGTTCGTCGCGGTGCAGGTGCCGAGCAGCGTGGCACCGTAGTACAGCTCGGCGGCCACCGTCGAGGTGCCATCGGACTTGGCTGTCTTCGTCGCCTTGATCGTGTACCAGAAGCCGTGCTGGATCGTGCCGGAGCACACCGCCTGCGCGACGCTGCTGCCCTGCCCTTGCGCCCATTCGGAGCCGGTGTTGATGTAGAGGCCCAGGTTCGTGCCCGTCTGGCCGGTGATGCCGATCCTGCACCCCGAGCCACCGGCGTCGGCGCCGAAGACGATCGCGATGTCCGAGCGATCGTTGCCGCCCGAGTCCTGCACCATCACGTCGACCGAGATGGTCGCCACCATGGTGTTCGCGATGCCGAAGTCCCGATAGAAGTAGACGGCGTTGCCTTCGTTGTTCTCGCACTGCAGGGTGTAGCTCGGCGCCGGGTTCCCCTGGCCGGCGTCCTGGAACACCAGGCGCGTGTGGTCGCTGCTGTTCTCCTGTCCGGACGAGACGATCCAGTTCTGGCCGAGCCCGTCGCCTGCGTCCGTCACGTCGACCGAAAAGGTCAGCGGATTCGGGTCGGTGCCCACGGTGAGCGTGGGTGCGGTATCGGGGGGTGGAACACCGAGCGGGCGTGTCGCCACCGGAAAAGGTTCCACCCCAGTCGTCGCCATCGCGTAGTTCGTAAACCGGGGAGTCGCATAGAAGCCCGGGCTCGTGAGGTAGGTCCGAAAGGTGTCGTCGCCGGGTATCACGCCGCGCGCCACGTCGACCTGGGCGTTCCAGCTCAACCAGGCGCCGTTGAGCAGGTAGATCGTCTGCACGGTGCCGGCGTTGGCGAGCGTCTTGGCCAGCAGGAACTGGCGCCAGCTCTCCAGGTCGCCGGTCTGCAGCCGGCAGTTGATCGCGAGTTGCGCGGCGTTGTCGGGCAGCAGTCTCGGGGAAGTCTTCGGAGACTCTCCGCGGAATGTCTCTGCGGCGATCCGCATCAGAAGACCCCCTTGGCGTCGGGCGGCTTCACCGTCGTCGCCCGGCCCTTCTTCCAGGTGTCGAGCACGCCGTTGTAGAGCCCGAGGAAGGCGTTCGTCTTCGTCAAGTCCTGGCGCTTGGTGCTCTTCGCGTAGGCCAGCGCGTTCGTGTAGGCCCACAGCGCGGTGTCGAAGGCCGGCGAGATGGGCACCTGGGCGCCGAGGGCGATCGGATCAGGCACCGCGCCGAAGACCAGCTCGACGGACGCTCCCGCCGTCGCGGGCGGCGACACCAGGAAGCTCGCCGGGTTGCGCGGATCGAAGAAGTAGTAGCCGACGTTCGCGCTGGCGGCGGCAGCGGCCCAGTTCTCCGTGGTGCGGCCGAACTCGCTGCTCTGCGCTTGCTGCACCGCGCCACCGGCCCCGTTGCGCGGGATGTCGATCAGCACCAGGCCACCGGCCGGCAGTGTCTGACGCACCCCGGCGACGAGGTTGGTCATCTGCGCCTTGACGTAGATGTCGAGCAGCGTGCCGCAGGCCTGCGCGATGCCCGCGTTGAGGTAGCCCAGCAGCTCGTCATCGGCCCAGGTCACCTTTGCCGCGTCGATCAGCGTGAGGCGCGAACGATCGACCAGCACTTGCGCGAGTGTCATGGGTGCTCCTTGCACCAGAGCGCCGAGCGCACCTGGCTGATGGCCGTCAGCGGCCAGGTGTGCATGCCGTGGCCCTTGTTCCACACGTAGCCGACCGCGGGCACGTAGGCGGCGCCGGCCTTCGCCAGCTCCCAGTACAGCAGCAGCTCGGGACAGAAGTGGCCCCGCGGCACGCGCTTGATCGCGTCCAGCGCCTCGGCGGTGCGGCACAGCGCGAGGTGATGCACCAGCATCGGATCGGCGCGATGCGCGGCCTGGCTGTAGGCCTGGCGCGCCGTCGTCTTCTCGGTGCCGTCGACATACCGGATCAGCTCGTCGGTGTAGGCGAGCGCCTGATCGGCGGCCACGCACTGATCCAGCGTCGCGACGTGATCGGCGAGCAACTCGTCGTCATCGTCGAGGAAGAAGAAATGCGAGGTCCGCACTCGCGCGACAGCGGCGTAGCGCGCGGCCTGCAGCTCGGCGGCGTTGCGGATGATCGAGCGGTGCGTGAGCACCTCGATGCCCACGAAAGTCGGCGTGTACGGCTGCGCCGACAGGACGATGGCGGTGATGCTCATGACGCGGTGTCCCAGGCGATCGGGCCGTAGAAGGCGTCGCCGCAGGTGTACTCGATGGAGTTCGAGCACACGGCGCCATCGACCGTGGCTGAAATCGTCACCAGGCCCTGCCAGTACTTGAAGATCGAGCTGCCTTCGGCGAGCGGCTGGCCGAGCGTGACGGATACCCGGCCGCCGGCCATCGGCGTGAGCACCGGCTGGGCAACATCCTGCGGATCGAACAGCGGCGACCAGGCGGCCGACCAGGCCAGGTCACCCTCGCTGTAGCCGACGACGCCGGCATAGAGGAACTGCCCGAGCGCCTGGCCGTAGGGGTCGACGCTCCCGGCATTACTTTGGGCGATCGTGCCGGCCGGGTTGTTGCCCGGCTGAGCCCATCCGATCGGCGGGCCGAGAGGCGGCGGTGGGGCGACCAGGGGCCAGGCTCGGTGCGACATGGGCGCCTCAGATGGGAAGGATGCGGGTGCGGATCGCCCCGGAGGAGCTGCCCGCGCGGTCGGTGGTCTGCGCGCCCGCGTTGAAGCCGCGCTGCATGCTCATGTGCGCCTGGTTGCACAGGCCGACGAACTTCGCTTCCTGCGCGCGGGCCTCCACCTTGTCGGTCCAGGGCGTGCGCGCCAGGTTCAGCAGGTACATCAGCGCGCCGGCCTGCAGCGCATAGTCCCAGGCGATCACCAGCGTCGCGTCGATGCTCGGGGCGTCGCGCTTGGGCTGCACGACTGCCGTCAGATTCACCTGCCAGGCCTGATTCGGCGTGCGATAGAGCGCCATCTGCCCCTCGGGGACGTACTGGTAGCTGTCGGGGACGCGCGGCGTGTCGGTGACCTGGTTCGGGTCCCACTCGCCGGAGTAGCCTTCGGTCAGCACGTCGACCTTGCGGCCGTCTTCGGTCAGCGAGGCCGCATGGATGCCGATCACGTCGGTGAATTCGTCGGGCGGCGGGATGGTGTAGACCACCTTGTCGGCCTCGGTGGTGAAGGCGGACGGCTTTTGCAGCCAGCGCGTCTTGCCGCAGAACATGCGTGCGGCGCGCAGGTAGGCGCCCTGGAGCACGATGCCGGGGGCTTCGCGACAGAGCAGCGTGATGTCGGTGAGCAGCTCGGCAATCGGCACCTGGGCCATGTCATGCACCTCCCGGCGTCGCGCCGTACTTGGGTTTGCTCTCGGCCTCGCTCTGCTTGTTCACGCCGAGCGTCGTCTCGGCGTTCTTGCGGTGCATCGCCGCGCGCTGCAAGTCCTGCTTGGGCGTGACGAAGCCGAAGCACTGCGCGAGCATCAGCTCCTTGATGGCGGTCTCGAAGTCGTCATCGATCGTCAGCGCGTCGGCGGGCGCGGCGAGCACCACCGGGCTGATGCCGTAGAGCCCGACGACCGAGCCGGTGCCGTTGTTCGGCGGATAGACGCTGAAGTGCTTGCGGTCCTTCGCGTCGGCGCAATACTCGCTCACCATCACCGTGGGCGTCACGCTCGGCCAGGCCAGCAGCGCCGAATCGAGCACCGCGGAGTCGACCAGGCGCACGCGCGGGCCACCGACATTGCCGTCCAGGCGCATGAAGACTGTGCCATTGGCCGGAATCGACTGCAGCACCCCGGCGACCAGCGGGATCGGGCCGCGCTTCGTGAACAAGTCCTGCCGCAGCCCGCAGCACGTGCGCTGCGCCTCGTTGGCGAAGTTCAGCAAGTCGGCATCCGACCAGACGATGCCGGGCAGCGGGTCGCGGAGCTGCTTGCGCACCGCGCTCATCACGTCGCTGACGAGGATGGTCATTCGACGCCGCCTTGCTGTTCCAGGAACTTGGCGCGCAGGTTCACCGGGTTCAGACGCGGATGCAGCCGGTAGCGGCGTGCCGCGCCCTCGCTGTAGACGGCCTCGTCGCTCATGTCGGCGAGTTCATCGACGCTCAGCATCCGGGGCGGCGTCGAGCCGGGGCCGGCCAGCCCCACGAGCACCGTGTCGGCGCCGATTTCCGCGCCTGCGCTGCGCGCACGCTCAGCGTCGATGCGCGCCTCTTCGTCAGCGCTCGGGGGCTCTTTCGGGGTATCGACCAGGCGCCACACGTCCGGGTGCGGCGCGAGCCTCGGCCACAGCGCCGCCGGATAGTCCTGGATGTCGCCCTTGCCGCTCCAGACGACGCCGGTGCCGGCGCGGCAATCGTCCTTCGCGCCGCGTTCTTCGGGCCAAACCAGCTCGACGCGGACGGTTTGCTCGCTCATGTGTGCGGCTCCTTGAAGGGCGGGCCCGAAGGCCCGCCGGTGCTTACTTCGGACCGACCTGGTTGATGCCCGCGATCATGTGAATCTCGGGGTTGCCCGCGATCCCGGCCGGCGCGACGCCGACCGTCAACATGATGTAAACGTCTTCCTCGAACCTGATCGGCTTGAAGGCGCATTCGAGGCGGCCGCCGGCCTGGCCGGTGGTTTGACCAGCCGCCGCGAAGTAGGCCGGCGCCGCTGCGAGCGAGCTGGCCGCGTTGACGGGCCGATAGCCGACGCTGAAGACGAAGGCCGCGCCGGTGTCGCTGTCGTCCAGGAAGAACTCCAGTTGGCAGAGCTGCGAGCCGGCAGGCAGGAGGAAGTCCAGCGTGTCGGCCGCCGCGGGGGCTGCGGCGAGCACGATCTTGTCGGTGACGAAGGCCGCGGTGCCGTCGACCCGCATGATCTGCGGTGCGAGGGCCTTGAGAGCTTTGACTGATGCCATGGTGAGATGTCCTCGGTTGGCTTGTGGGGAGGTGCACGAGCGGGCAGCGCGGCCCGCTCAGGGCATCAGACGATGCGTTTGCGCACCACGGTGTCGATCACGGCCACGCCGAAGTCGGTGGGCTCCAGGTCGCCGTTGAAGTTCGGCAGCGACCACCGCAGCTTTTGCTCCGAGCCGATGATTTCGCCCGCGAACTCCAGGTTGCGGTCGAAGTTCGTGCGGTGCTCCAGCAGCGAGTACGTCTCTTCGCTCGTCTGGTTCGCGCCCGACGCCGAGGCGAGCGCCTGGGCGCCCAGGAACAGCATGCGCGACACCTGGTAGTTCGCGGTGATGGCCGCGTTGACCACTTGCGCGCTCTCGGTGCCCGTCAGCCGGTTGGCCGCGGTCACGATGTTCACGCTGTCGCTCGCGTTGAAGCGCACGGCGGTGCTCATCTTGCGGACCAGGATGTTGCGCCACATGATCGGCTCGCCCGAGAAGAGCGGATGGCTCTTCAGGTCGCCGTAGTTGGCCCGCTTCATCGCGTTCGTCTCGAACGTGCGCAGGTTGGTGGCACTGGTGTCGGTCACCAGGTCGTTCCACACCAGTTCGTCGACGAACAGGATGCCCTTGATCGGGTCATCGCCGGCCGCCGGGTCGCCCGGGATCGAGACGGGCGCCATGCGCGTGCTCATCTCGGCCCAGATGGCCGCGAACTCGTCGATCACGCCGAGCTTCATCGTGTCCGTCGAGACGATCGCGCCGAGCTGCTGGCCGCCCTGCACCAGGCTCGCGCCCGACACCACCCAGTGGCGGTTGTAGGTGGGTGCCTTGACGCTGTTGATCATCATCTCGGCGAACTCGGGGTCGGTCGCGAGCGGAAGGATCCAGTCGGTGCCGTCCTGCACGCCGCGGGCGCCCGCCAACATCGCGAGCGCCCGCTGCCACCGAAAGCGCGGCATGCCGCCCTTGAGCTGCATCAGGGCGTTCTGGCGCATCGAGTGGCTCGTTCGCTGCTGAGTCATCTTGCCGCCAGCCGACACCGGGAGCGTCGCCATGTCGATCTTGATGTCCTGCGAGCTGTACTTCAGCGCAGCGCCTTTGCCTTCGGCGTTCTGGTCGCCCATGATCGGGCGCAGCTTCACCACGTGTGCGCAGTCGACTTGCACGGTGTCACCCGGGCCTTTCGACAGCTCGTCGACACGCACGACGGGCATTTCGATGGTGCTCTGCTGCCGCAGCTTGCGCAGCGCGGCGTCCTCGCTGGGCATCGGGCCCATGAGGGACTTGAGCGGGGTCGGCTGGCGCACGGCCATTGCCGACAGGGCCTTGCTGTACTGCTTGACGGCGATTCCTGCGCCGCTTGCAACGGTGGTCACTGACATGGTGAAGTCCTCGAAGGGACTCCCCCATGGCTACTTCAGAGCTGGGGCAGCGAGGCCATGATCTCCTCGTCGGTTTTGCCTGCCTTCACCATCTGGTAGGGGTCCATGGGAGAGACGGATGCGGGTGTGGCCCCGCCCCTCAAGTCCCCGAGCGTCACCGGCGCTGCAGGGGAAGCAGCGGCGGCGGCGATGGCCCGTTGGGCCGCATCGAGGGCAGGGGCCGGAGCCGGTGCCTTCGAGGGGTCTGCAAGCGGTGTCTGCACAAGCGCGACGACTGCAGCGAGACGATCCTTCAGCGGTCGATCCTTCCACTCCGGTTTTTGCCGAAGTGCGGTGTCGAACGCGACGGCTTGTTCCCACTTGTCGCGGTGTTCAGCCAACGTATGCCAGTCGGACAGCGTTTCGTTCTCGTCCACAGCTTCCTGCACCGTATCGTCCAGCACGTCAGGCACGTAGGCCTTGGCTGGCGGTGGCGCGGGCGGCACGAGTGCGCGGAGTCGTTCAATCTCGGCTTTCTGCCGCTCGATGTGCGCTCCGACTTCTGGCGCGTACTCTCGAACGTCGTTGAGCTGGGTTTCGTCGGGCTCCTTGGGCGTCTGGTCGGTCGCAGCCGCGCTGCTCGCTTCCAGTTGCCGGCGCAAAGCCTCGTTCTCCTGACGCAGACGGCGTTCGGCTTGCCGGGCAGCGCGAAGCGCAGCCTTGGGCGAGCCACCATCCTTCGCCTCGGCGGGTGCCGGGGCCGGTGCTGCAGGGGCTGCAGGTGCATCAGCAGGTGCCGGGGCTGGCGCCGGGGCAGCGGGTGCTTCAGCAGGGGTCGGTGCCGGCGCAGGCGCTGGCGGATCGGTCCCTTCGGCTTGTTGGGCCGCCGCAGCAGCCGCCGCCTCTTGCGCATCGGTTTCCCGTTGCGCCTGGGCCAGCAGCTCCATGTCGTCCTTGTTGAACTCGGCTCGTGAGTCTTCCATCGCTGATCCTTGCCCTCGGCCATTCATACGGGTGGCGTCCCGAGGGCCCTGCGGCCCACCGTCCCCCGCATCCGCAGTCGCGAGTGGGACGAGTCCTCGCAACTGGCTGTCGCTCTCTCACTCGCCAGTGCAATAGAGCGACCAAATTGCACTGGGCTATTGCAGAAAGGATATGCAGGAGTCGCGGCCGGCGCGAGAGGTCGCATGCCTGTGTCCCTTGGTCGGCATGCTGGCGCCAGAGGTGCATGCGCGGCTACGCCCTTCTCAACGTCGACCGGGGATGGCTCGACAAAGAAACGGCATCTCAATCAGTTCGCGAAAACCCATACCGTCGCTTACGAGTCGACGGCGGACAAGACCGTAACCCGCTCAAGCCGCAAGCCAGTACGCCGGCCTGAAGGGCGGAGTCGAGCACATCGTGGCATGAATGCCGACGAGCAATGGCACTTTCGATCGGGCGTGGCGGCAAGAAGAAAAGGCCCCGGCATCTGACGCCCGGGGCCGCGGTCATGGAATGATCAACCGAACAAGGTCAGTTGGCCGGGAAGCGACCGGCAATGCTCGCAAACGTGCTCAAGCCGGCCGTACCGGAATCGAACGTAGTCGCGAACGTGAACGCTCCTGGGATATGCGCAGAAGTGCATATCAAGCCCTCGAAGTGCTGGGAGAACACTGAGGCGGGGCTGCCCATCATGCAGGTGTACACTGCCCAAGTCGACCAAGACATGGTGATGGTGGCTCAGCCTCAGAACCAGACCAAGGCCGCTGGCTCATAACCGGCGGCCTTTGTCGTTTATTGCGCCCACGTAGTGGCGCTCCCTCCTTTCAAAGAAGATCGCCAATGTCTTCGGCTCTCGAATCGGAGATCTTTTGTAGCGCTTCGTCAAACCTCTCGCCCGGGATCCACATCCTGTTTCCAGTGGCATCCCTGTCGTTCTTGTAGACCTCTGCCACTTCAAAATCCAGAAGCTGGAGGTAGGCGTTAACCGGTGTCATTTTTGAGCCGATGCCCTTAGCGTGCGCTGCGCCAAGGACTTTCATTACTTCTTCGGACCGTGCGCCGCCGGATGCGCGGTAATCTCGCAGAAGGCGCAAGAGTTTCAGTGCGCTCTGCCTGGTCGACTCAGCGGGTGCAGGTGCAGGTGCTGGTGCTGGTGCTGGTGCCGGTGCCGGTGCAGCCTCTGTCGCGCGGGCCACAGTTGGCAACGACAAGTATGGAGCAAGTTGCTTCATCGCCTCGCCAAGATATGCCACGGAGTCCAGCTCTATCACGACTCCGCCAACGGTAATTCTTGTGCTCATGGAAGTCGCTCCTGACTGTGATCATGGCGCAATTCTACACGATTTGACTCTGTGATGGAGAACCGTACAGGCAGAGTTTTATACAGGCTGTATACAGGCTGTATGTAGCTTGCGAGACGGCGCTTGCCATCTTCTTCACTCTGCCATCTGCCAAGGGCGGAATCAGCGACATCGCCACGCGGATGCCCACCTACGCCGGAGGATCACCAGGTTCTGGCGCGATGACGGCCCGAGTAGCAGAATTGCATCCCCGCCAACGCACAATGGATGCTGTCTGCGTGCTCGCCGGGGTTGGATCACCACGGTGCACTTGCCCCTCTCCCGTCGTAAGGGGACCGCCGAAGGAGCACGAAGGTCTGCTGACTCGTAGCGGCAGGCCGCACGACGGGGCCGGGCCCCGCACGAACCTCCTCCGTGCTGGGGCCCGTGCCTTTCAGGCACAGCAATGGCCTACCGAAAAGGACCAACAGATGCACCCTCAGGTGCGCTCGGATCAGCAGGTTGTGCCCGGCGCCGCCGCGCAGGATGGCGTGCATCGCGTCGCGGAGTTCGCCCCTGAGCCAAGTCGTGTCCAGCACCACCGCGTCGAAGCTCGCGCGCCGGTTCGTCGTCTAACGCTCTCGCTATTTCGCGACGAACTTCGTCAGCGTTGCGTTCACGGTGTCGGCCACGTAGACGTCGCCCTTCGGACTCACGGCCACCATGTGCGCTTCGCCGAACTCGCCGAGCGCAGCCCCGGGCTTGCCGAGCACCGCAATCACCTTGCCGTTCTGGTCGAGCTTCAGGAGCTGCCCCGCGAACCCGTTGACCATGAAGATCGACTGCCGCCCGATCTCGAGGTCGCACGGCAGCCCCAGACCGGCTGGGGCAGACTTCGGGTTTCTCGCTCACGGCCCAGAGCTGAACCGCCTGAAGTCGCCCTGCCGATGAGTCAGCCCGCACTACGGTCGCCGTCGGTCGCCTGAAAGTATGCGGCTGGCGATGTCGCCTTGCGAAGGGACCTGCCAAACGACTTGGCGATCATCCGGTTCTGCGCGTCGATGAAGGCCCGCGTAGGAGATTACGCCCCCGCCGCCGAGGCACAATGCGGGTGTCCGCGTGCCCGCCGTCGTGCTTGACGGTGTACTTGCCCTTCACCCAGCGTAGGGGGACCGCCGAAGGGGCACGAAGGCCGATGAATCGCGGCCAAACGCATGGGAGCCGAGCCCCGCACACCCTCCTCTGTGCGGGGCTCGTGTCTTTTCGGCGCCGCAAAAAGCGGAACGGCAGCGAAGACGTGTCCGGCGGCGCGTTCATGCCTGCTTGCTCACGCCTGAGCGAAAACAGGCGCGGGGGCGGGTGCCACGCCGCGCGCCTTGGCCTCGTTCAAGGCGTCCGCGATCATCTTGTTCTGCGCATCGATGATCGAGCGATCGGCCTCGTCGGCGGCCTGCTGCGCCGCCAGCGCGTTAGCCTGCTGCGCCGCGACGGCAGTCTGCGCGTGGCCCTGCAACCCGCTGTCGGCGGTCGCGATCGAGTCGGTCGCCATGCCGTGGCCGAGCTGGATCACCTTGGCCTTGTTCAGCTCGGTGTCGCTGCGCGTCTTCTCGATGTTCGCAGCCTGCGCTTCGAGCTGCTGCATCGCGGCCTGCTTGTCCATCGCGGCTTTTTCCTGCGCCTGTTGCTCGGCGACTGCCTGCTGCTGCTTCTGCTGCGCGCGGTCGCCGGAAGTCGGCAGGCCGAGGGCGTGGCGCACGTCGTCGGCGCGCTCCATGCGATCGGGCAAGTCGGTCTGCTCGATGAAGCTCGGCGCGAGCACCGCGGCGGCCTGCGGCGAGGCCTGCGCGAGCGCCTGCACGATGGTCGCGATGTTCTGCTGCTGCTGCATGCGGTAGCTGGGCGTGTTCGGCACGTCGCCGAGGCCGACGCGCATCGGCGCGTCCGCCACGTTGTTCACCATGTCGCCGGTCTGCGGATCGATCGTGTTGAGCGTCACCACGCGGCGCGAGCTGCCGCGGCCGATCTTGGCCTGCATGTTCGGCATCGACCAGTCTTCGACGATCAAGTCGAGCAGGTTCTCGAACACCATGCGGCGCGAGTGCCGGTAGTTGTCGTTCAGGTCGCCCATCGCGACCGCGCCCTGTTCGATCAGCAGCGAGTTCGCGATACCAGAGGTGACGCCCGAGGCGGCCTGGCCGAGCTGCGAGCCGTAGACGCCCGGCACGTCCTGGATGAGCTGCTTGTCATCCTGCATCACGTCGATCTGCTCCTTCTGAAGCTGCAAGTCGGCGCCGATCTTGATGCCGTCGCGATTCTTTCGGTTCGCGTCGAGCACGATCGTCAAGTCGGGCCGCATCACCGCGTCGGCAATCTCGGCGAGGGAGTTGGCCTTCGTGTCGAGCGCGTCGTTGTCGACCTGGATCTGGCGTGCCTTCAGCATCCACTCGATGCGCAGGCGGCGCTTGTTGTAGCCGTCCTGCGGGCCGATCATGCCCTCCACCAGTCCATAGGGCGACTGGTCGGCGTCGTCGCGGTAGGCGAAGAACGGCACGTAGGGGAAATTGCGCCGCTTCGTGCCAATGTCGACCAGCCGATGCGGCCCGGCGAAGAGCGCCATGCGCACCTGGCGCGTGATCGAGCGGCTCACCATGGCGCGGCCCTGGCTGATAGCGAGCATGTGCGCCGGGTTGCGCTGATCGAGCAGCATGCGGCGCGTCGGCGAGAAGCTGATGACCAGCGCGTCGGCCGGAATCTTGTACCAAATCTCGTAGAGCTTGACGCGCTTCCTCGCGCCGTCGATCCACTCGGCCCGGCCGCGGTAGTTGCGATACCTCTGGTCGGCGTCGTACTGCTGGATCATCGTCTCGTCGAGGGTGTTGTCCCACATGAAGCCGCTCCAGCCGTTGGCCATCATGCGAAACAGCTCCTTGAAGCGCGGCATCGCGGCTTCGAGTTCGTCCAGATCGCCCCAGCGCTTGCGCGCGACCCAGCGCGCGCCGCGCAGCACCAAGTCCGGGTCTTTCCAGTCCCACCACATCTCGGAGCGATGGATGTCTTTCACCCGGTACGGGTAGTCGAGCGGATCGGCGTTGCGCGCGACCTCCACCCAGCCGATGCCGGTCGTCGCCTGGCCGAAATAGGCGTTCGAGACCGCCATGTCGGCATACGTCTCGCGCTGCGCCTCCTTCATGCGCAGGTTGAGCACGTCGGACACGTCCTCGATGTCGTCGTCGTCCGATTCGATCTTCACGTCGGTGCGCGTCTTCGCCTCGGTGCCGCACACCGAGCGGATCACACGGCCGATCAGGTTAGTCGGCCGCACCTCGCCGAGGCCTTCCTTGCGCGCGGTGTCCATCTGCTCGGGCGTGAACTGCTTGCCGTCGACATAGGCGGCGGCCAGGTCGGCGCGCTCGCGCCAATTCGGCTGGTCTTCGCAGTCCGACACCAGGGCCATCAGCCGCGTGAGGTTGAAGGCGCCTGCGCCCGCCTCGTCCATGCCGCGCGACGAGGCGGGCGTGTCGTCCTTGATCGGCGTGATGGTGCTCACGTTCGATGGAATAAGCATTTTGGCCATGGCAGACCTCAGTGAGTCGCGTAACCCATGCGGCGGCGAAAGCCGTCGATGTCCCGGTCGCGCGTGTTTGTCGTGCTGGTCAGCACCGTCACCCCCTCGCCGGCGCCGAGCACCAGGTACTGGCCGGCTTCGCAGGGGTGCGAATACTGGTTCTTGTCGGGCAGATCGCGCCACCTATCGGAGTTGGCGACCTTGATGCGCTTGTAGGCGTAGCCGCCCTGCAGGCCCTTGCGGGTCACGCGGCAGTCCGGATGGATCAGCATGCCGGGCTCGCCGTCGATGAACCGCTTCATCGGCGCGCTGAAGGCCTCGGCGCGCAGCACGAAGTCGTTGTTCCCGGGCGCCGGAGTCGCGTAGATGCCCTTGTGGCCGAGGAGCTGGAACGTCGTGCGCTCGTCCACGTCGCCGGCCTGGCGCTGGCCGCCGGCCGGGTCGCCGAAGATGCCGAGGATCGGCCAGCCCTGGTAGTGGCGCGCCATGAAGAGGTTCAGCTCGTCGGCGAAGCGCAGGATGCCAGTGCTCTCGGTCACCAGCTCGTGGCGGAAGCGCCATTGGCCGGTGAATCCCTGCTGTCCGATGAGCGCCGCGGGCGTCAGTCCGAAGTCGAGTCCGACGTAGATGCCCACCTCCTTCACCAGCTCGAAGGGCTTGCACATCACCGAGTCGCGATAGTCCGGATAGACCGGTTTGCCGTCCGCGACGAAGCCGTACTCGTTGGCGAGATTGACGAGAATCCAGTCCTCGTCCTTGCCCTGCGCGCCCTTGACGTAGTAGCCGGGCGGCAGGTTGCGCAGGTTCTCGGCGTCCGGGTTCTCGCGCCACGGCGCCTCGCGCGACTCGCGGATCAGGCCGCCGGGCTGCTTGAAGAAGGTCCACCCCTCGGGCCGGCGCTCTTCGGCGAGCCGGTAGTACCAGTGATCGGTGTCGGGCGCGTTCGTGTCGCCGAAGATGCCGTACCAGGTCGGCTCGATTTCGCCCTGCGGGTAGCGGCCGATGCGCAAGTCGACCATCTGCAGCACCGCGAACGGCAGCTCCTTGGCCTCGGACAGCATCGCCGCGGTGAGCTGCATGCCGCGGAGCTTGCGCACATGCTCTTCGCGATCGAGCGCAAGGAAGATCAGCTCGGACAGCACGCGCGTCGGCTTGTCGCCGGGCTTCTCGGGTGGCAGGAAGAAGTCGAGCGTGTGCTGCGGCGGCTCGCGGCCTCCCGCGACCCAGCGGCCGAGCGGCTCGAACATCTCCAGCCAGTCCTTCGCCGTCGTCGAGAGCAAGTCGCCGTAGGTGTTGCGGATCGCGACCAGGCGCGTGCGCCGAATGCCCTCGCGATCGGGCTTTTGGTCGCACATGACGCGAAACGCCTTCCAGCACGAGGCGTTGGTCTTCGAAGAGCCGAGCGGGCCGCAGATGAAGGCCCGCTGATCGCGGTTCGCGAGGTACTTCGCGAGCACCGGCCCCTGCGGCTTGTAGCTGTACTCGACGCGCTGGCCTTCGGTGAGCATGTCAGTGCGCCTCCGCGGCGGCCTTCTGGCGCGCGGCGGCGCGCTTCTTCTTCATGCGCTCGCGGTTGGCCGCTCGGGCTGCAACACCGTGCTTCTCGCGCCACGTCTTGCAGTGCTGCGCGTGCGAGAGGTTCTGTGCGAGAGATTCGCCGACCTGTGCGAGAGCCTGTGCGAGAGGTTTAGGTGGCTGTGCGAGAGTTTTCGCCGGCTGTGCGAGAGGTGCAGGGGCCGGTGCGAGAGATTCGGAGGGTGCTGCCGCGCGCGTGCGAGAGGCTGTGCGAGAGATTTCCAGAGACTCTCCGGGCGTGCCAATTTTTTTTTGGCGAGAGAGGCTACTTTTTTCGCTGGGGTCATCTGTCTTTTGCCTGGGGGCCCCGGGGGGCGCTTTGAGGGCCCGGGGGTGGGGGGTGGGGGGTCGGCTTTTGGCGATCGGGCTCATGACTTGGCCCTGGCTACCCCCTTGGCGTGCGTGTGAACGTGGCGGCTGCGTGGGCTGTGCCGAGGCGAGCCTGTTCTTGATCCACTGCGGCACTGTCATGGTTCGACACTCGACTCTTGTACCTCGGGGTCGACGCTCGCCTCGGGTTCGGGCTCGGCGGCGCTCACCTCTTGTGCTACGGGCACGTCGGGCTCGGGTCGTTGCTCCCTGGCGCGTGGCGAGTCGGGATCGCCTCGGCCGGTGAAGTCCCGGATGATCACGGTCGGTCGACCGTCTGTGCCGTTGCTGGTGTCGAGCCCGAAGGCCTCGCGCTCCATGCCCACGATGTTGCGCATCGTCTCGCTCAGAGTCTTCAGCACGAGCGAGCGCTGCGGGATGCTGGCTACCAGCTTGGCAGCTTCGAGCAGCGCCTCCTCGGTCCTGCCATCGCGCAGGCTCAAGGCGTCGTACACCATCGCCACCGCCTCGGGATGCTCCTGCGTGGCGTCCAGCTCGTGCATCAGCGACACCGCCATGCGCCGCAGCTTCGCAATCGCCTTGTGGTGCTCCAAGCGCACGCTCGCCAGCATCGAGCCGTTCGCAAGCACCATTGCCAAGTCGTCCGAATCACGCAATCCCTCGTGGGGCGAAAAAAGCGCGGCCCTCGCGACGATTCGGTCCGCCCTCTCTCGGATCCGCGCATTCAGATCCTGGTGCCATCCGTACTTGGCCTTCCAGTTCATCACCGACGTGTGCGAGCACCCGTAGCGCCTCGCGATCTCACGAGTCGTGAGGACGCCTGCGCGCACGTCGCGCTCTATGGATGCCATGCGATCGGCGTTGCCTGGGGCTGTAATCGGCTCCAGCCGTGGTCGGCCTACCTGTCTTCGATTCGTCGCTGCCATGGACACAGCAGCCTATGCGCGGCACTGCCTGTTGCGCACGCCAGTGCGACACGAGTGCCGTAAGAACCAGCGGCGGACGACTGCCGACCCGCTGGAAGACTGGTGGCTGAGTGGGGGATTGAGCGACCAGCGGCAATGACGACAACTGCCTCAGAGTCCCAACAACGACCCCTTTGGCATAGACAGCCTACACCCTTTGGCCGATCCATCTGCAGAGCGCAACATGCGCTCACAAATTGGTCTTTTTTACGTCACTAGAGTGGAGTAGAAGAGAATTAAGGTTGCACAATAAAGGCTCCACCAACCACGAGCGGATTTCATGCAAACCGACACCACTCCGGGCCTTCAATCATCTCAACAGACCGCCGCACAACGTCGCACGACTGCCCTACTCTGCAGCTTCGCCGTCAACCGTGACGAGTTCATGATGCTGAAGGGCGTCCTGTGCATGGCGCACGGCCTCGAAGGCACCCATGCCAACCTCGCTCACAGCGTGTTCGACATGGCCATGATTGCGGCCCGGATGGACGCGATCAATGCCGCGACGATCGACGCTTTCAACGCGCGCAAGGGGCAATGACCATGACATTGCGCAGACTGGAAACCGTCGAGTCGAAATCGACCGGCCGAGTTGCCAAGGTCTATCGCGACGCGGAGTGGCAGGAATGGCGCGTGCGCCACTACATCTGCGGCACTCTGCAGGCTGATGCGGACTACCACACCGCCGACAAGGGCGAGGCGCAACAGCACGCGCGCTCGTGGGCTTGGCACACCGCGCGGACGCACCGCATCCCCGTCGACACACCCGAAGGGCTCGACGCCGTGCAGAACCTGATGCTTGTCGCCACCATCCACGCCCGCTGTGCCGCGCGCGCCTTCTCGCTCATCGCCCTGTGAACATGAACACCACCACGATGCCCATCCGCCGCGACAGCGACTGGGCCAGCACCGCCAAGCACACCCAGCAGATTGCCGAGCGCATCGAGCGAGCCTACACGTCGTTCGCGGCGATCGTCCAGCAGTTCTCCCGCTGCACCGAGGCCGAGGCAGTTCAAGTCACCGCGCTGTATCTGAGACTCAAGGTCGCGAAGCTCGATGCGGTGCACGGCGTCATCCGCGTCACGCACGGCGCCCACCTCGATGCCTCGTCCATCCGCAACGCGATCCACCTCGCGAACTCGAAAGGCCTGAAGCGATGAGCCCCATCACCATCCGGCTGATCGCCGACGAGGGCATGCTGTTCTTCCCCCACGGGGGAAGCTACGGCGACAAAGCCGAGCCGAGCCTCCTGATCCGCCGCTACGACGCTGGCGACGGCGACACCTGCCCTTGGCCCATGGCCTCCCCGGTCGCGAGCCTGGAGAAGCTGCGCAAGCGCCTCGCGATGGCTCTCTACGACGAACGCGAGTGCAACGCCCACTTCCCGAGCTGCGCCTCGATCGAACTGCCTGACGGCTCGCCCTTCGACTTCGACACCGTGCTCGCATCGCAGCCCGCGCCGAAGGGCTGGGACTGCATCGAGGGCGACGACGACCACAACGAGCCGTGCCCGTACCACGCTCGCGACGTAGAAGGGGGCAACTGATGCACGCGGCCACCAAGCACACGCACGCCGTGGTCTTCGGCCGCAAGGTCGACGGCTGCCCGCGCTGCATCGAGCTGGCCTTCGGCATGCCCGCGCGCCAGTGGCGCAACCAGCGCGTCAGCGCTGCCGCCCAACGACTCGCGGACATCCGCGCGCACGACTGCAAGGCCACGCGCTGCATGCCCATCTGCACCTTTGGAGACTGGTGACCATGGCAACACACATGACGAAGACCGCCAAGCACCGAGGCGACATCACCCTCCTGCTGCGCTTCCCGGACATGGGCCGCGAAGTCTGGATCAAGTGGGACCCGTCCGCCGAGGTGTACGAGCTGTTCGATAGCGCGCTCGGCATCAAATGCCTCGGCCATGCGGACACGATGACCGAAGCGCGCGCCGTGGCGTGCGCCATCGCCGAAGAATGGATGGCCGGCTGATGGGCAAGCGCAATCCCCTTCCCGTCGCGCGCCGCGTGCTGCCGCCCCTGGGCGCGCGCGTGGGCAGCGTCGACGGCCCGGGCGTGTTCCCCAGCGACAACCCGGGCGCGTGCACCGCGCACGTGGTCGACCGCTGGGGCGCGCACGCGGTCATCGAGTTCGACGACGGCCGCATCACCACCTGCCACGGCCTCAACACCGGCCCGGGTATCGGCTTCCACCTTCTCAAGGCGTGAACCCGGCTCCACCCCGAGATTCTGATCATGAACACCACCTTCGATGTCGTCTACACGCCCACCGGGCACATCACCATCCGCGGCACCAGCCATGCCGGCGCACTCAGCGCAGCGCAAGGCTTCAACGCCGGCCACAAGTCGCCCTGGCCGTACCGCGTGTACCCCTCGGGCACCTACCAGCACCCGGACACGATCCAGGCCGTCGACAGCGTCATGAGCGACGCCATGCTCGAGGCGATGGGTCTGCCCCCGATCGCCTACGTCGACCACGCGCTCACGCCGGAGGCGAAGGTCGTCGCCATCAAGCGTGGCGTGCTCGGCTACCACCCCGTCGTCACCAACCTCTCGGCACGCGAGCTGAACGAGGCCGCAGGCGTCACGCCCGCGCAGGCCTCGGCCATGTTGAACGGCTCGATGTTCGGCTGGCACGTGCCTGCTGGCGATCCGCGCAGCCCCATCAACTCAAAGGCCTGAAGCGCCAGCACGCCGACCCGATGACGCCAGCCCATGCGCATCCCTGGGTGCGCATGCTCGGGCGAATCAGCGATATCGACCCGTTTCCACCACCCCACAGGACGACACATGCCCACGATGAAGAAAGTCCCACCCAAGCTGGCGGCCGTTGCGGAGCCGCAGCCTATCCCGAAGCAGCCACTGCAACTCATCGGCGCCGGCTCGGCGCGCAAGGACGGTCTGCCGAAAGTGTATTGGCGACCGGAAGAGCACGCGCTCTTGGCGGACACGATGCTCCCGCTGCTTGACGGCGACCCACCCATGTCGCTGCCGAAGGCGCTGAAGCAGGCCCAGGACGCGCTCCCCGCCGAGCGGCGTCGCTCGGTCTACTCGACGCCGATGGAGGTTTGGATACCTGCGGCGCTCGATGCGGCGCGGCAGCGGCGCGCTGCGGCCATCGCCGAGCGCAAGGCCGCAGCCGAGCGCAAGGAGGTCGAAGCGGCACAGAGTGTCCGGGAAGGGCTCGCGAGACTCGAAGCCGCCAAAGCGGCCCAGGAGGCCCCGGAGTCCGTTACCGCGCCTACCCCCGCCGCCTTGTCCGTCGACGCGCCCACGGCGGCGATCCCGCCCGTTCCCGCTGGCATCGCGCTGGCGTGGCACAACCTGCGCGGCCTGCTGGTCGATGAGCTGGCCTCGATCCTCGTCGAAGCCGGTCTCAAGGCCATCGGGTCGACCCTGCTGCAGCCGCAGCAAATCGCGGTCGCCGATGAACAGGGAGACAAGCGCATTGTTTTTCAACGCGCGCCAAGCCCGGCGCGTAAGCCTTCACTGCTGGTCGTCGGGCTGAAGACGAACTGGCGCACTCTGATCGAGGAGCAATTCCGCAACCAATTCGACTTGCGGTTCTATTCGACGGACGAGAGCAAGGACGCCTTGCGCACCCGAGTCTCGGCCGCCGAAACCGTCATCGCGATGACCGACCACATCAGCCACTCGATCTACGAGTCGACCAAGCACCGCGCCGTGAACCTGATCCATCAGGCGGGCGGCGTCAACCAGTTGCGGGAAACCTTGTCGGGGCTGCTGCCTCGGCCCCACTGATCCAACCGGAGAGTCCCATGTCCACCATCGCCGCCACATCCAACCCCACGACCAAGCGCCCCCGGGGCCGGCCCACGAAGCCGGCCCACGAGCGGCGTGTTCGCAAGTCGATCGGCCTTATCCCGGCCGACCTGCGCGCGTTCGAAGCCCTCGAACGCCTCGACAGCGACTGGCTCGCCAAAGCCGTGCGCGCTGCATCCCTGACGGCTGGTATCACTCCGTCGACCACCACCAACTGCCGCCCCGGGACGGCACCAACCACCAGGAGAAGAGGAAATGAAAAGGAAACAGCTTCGCAAAATGCGCCGTGAGGTACTCGAAGAGTCAGCGCGCGTGATGCAAGAGACGGCCAACGCGCTCGCGATCGTACTCATCAGGGAGCTACCCAACGCCAACGCCAAGCGCGCAGCGGTCACGCTGCATTCGCTGAGCCGCAATCATCAGCGGCACTCGGCGGCGCGCAAGATCCTCGCGAACGTCGCCGGCAAGGTGATGCTCATGGCCATGAACGGCAGCGACACGGCCATAAACGGCAGCGACACCATCGTGCACATGAACTTCGATGACCTCGCGTCCGCCCTTTGCCCGGGGAGAAAGCACTGATGCCGCGCCGACCCGTCACCCAACACAATCGGCGCATGGCGGGCCCCGATCACGCGGTCATCGAGCTGCGCGGCGGCCTGTCGCTCTACCGGCGCACGCCCTGCGACGGATGCCCGTGGATCGTCGCGAACACCGGCGACTTCCCGGCCGAGGCCTTCAGGCACTCGGCCGGCACCGCCTTCGATGCATCCATGCACAGCTTCGCCTGCCATGAGTCGGGCCAGAAAACACCGGCCACGTGCGCCGGGTTCCTGCTGCGCAACTCGGCGCACAACCTCGCGGTTCGCATCCGCCAAAGCGCGGGCGACATCAATCTCAACGAGGTGAGCGACGGCGGCCACGAGCTGCACGAGAGCTATCGCGCCATGGCGGTCGCGAATGGCGTGCCCCCCGACGATCCGGCCATCGCCTGTTGCCGGGCCAACTGGGAATAGCCAGGCCCAGGAACGACAAAGGCCCCTCGCGGGGCCTTTTTTCACGGTAGGACAATCAGGGACGACACCCGGCACCTCTTCATCGACCGACGCACCATGCCGCCACCGATACCGAAGGAAGACTGGCTCGTGAGATTCGTGAACGAGCTGGTGCTGCACATCAAGCCGGCGTACCCCATCAAATTCGCTCGGCTCGTCGCTGCGAAGCAATGGCTCGTGGACCAAGACAAGGACCCCGCCAAAGCAGCGCGCGATTGGCACGCCGCTCACCGAAAGTGAAAAGGCCCCGCGAGGGGGGCCTTTTTTTGTCGGGGCGGCCGGCTAGCCGCGGGTCTACTTGCCGCCCGCCTTCGGTCCCTTGCTCGGGAAGGCGTGGCCGGTGTGCGTGGTGCCTTGCAAGCCGCCCTTGGCGTGGCCTTTGGCCTGAGCGAGCGACGCGAAGGCGAAGGCGAAGGAGAGCGCGGCGATGGTGATGATGGTCTTCATGGTTCGACGGTGAGGTAATGGGGATGGGAACGGGGATGGGTTGAACCGGAGGCTCAGGGCGCGCCGCCTTCCGGGAGGCCGACGCGCCAGTTGTCGAAGGTCGCGGGCAGCGCCCACTTGGGCAGCAGTTCGGCCGGGCTGATTTCGGCTCGGCCGAAGAGGCGCACGTCGGTCATCAGCACGCGGCGGCCCGGCCACGCCGGATAGAAGCGCCACACGCTGTGCGTGTAGCCGTCCGAGGCGAGGTGCCCGTGCTTGTTGCCCTCGGCGTCGCGCACGTCGATGAAGACCGGGCACCAGGCGAGCCCGGAGTCCTTGGCCTGCTGCACACACGCGATGAGGTGTTCGGCGTCCGTCATGCTTCGCCTCGGCCCTGGCAACGCTCGCAGCGTTCTTCGAGGCTGAAGACTTCGACGCCGGTGCCGTTGCACTCGGGGCACATGCGCAGCTCGAACACCTCGGGCCGTGGGATCGGCTCCGGGTCGCCCGCGTCGCGCCGATCGCGAGCGAAGGCGAGCCAGGCCAGCTCTTCGTCGTCAAGCATGGCTTACTCCTTGAACTCGTCGTCGACGACGATGCCCTGGGCTTCGAGCATGTCGACTGCCTGCGCGGGCAGGTCCATCACGCCGTCGAAGTCGACCAGGGTGCGCCGGCCTTCGTGCGTTTCGACGGTCAGCCCGATGTGCTCGCAGTCCATCGCCGCGGGGATGTCCCACTCGATTTCCAATCGGGTGTCGTCGCCGTCGACCTGGAACAGATCCATCGAGCTTTCCGTCATGCCCAGCCGGCGCGCGCCCCAGGAACCTTGCTCGTAGAGCATGCTGGTGAAGCTCTTCGATGCGATCAGCTTGAGCGTGTGCATGTCACTCCTCCTTCTTGGCCTCGGCTTCGCGCGCCTTGAGCAAGGCAGCGTTGGCTTCGGCGACACGAAGTTCGGCGCGCTGGAGCCTCGTCAGCCCCTTGAGCGCTTCTTTCTTGGCCGCCTTCGCGGCGGCAATCTGCGCGTTCGCGGCCTTGACGGCCTCCAGGTCGCCGGCCTGGGCCGACACCGCGACGAGCATGACGATGATGGTTGCGAGGGTACGTTTCATGGGCTTTGAAGCTCCTAGTTAGTGGAGTAGTTATTGTGTTCTTACACAATGCACCGTATGGAGTACTTTTTTCACTCATTCGCGGGGTGACTCTGCTTGATGCGCGTGATTTCGGTGCTCACTCGGCTCTGCATCTGTTCGCTACAGCCGGCCATCCAGGCCTTGCGCTTGGCGGGCTCCATGCGCATCACCCAGCGGGCGAGGCACTCCATCGCAAATTCCGGCGAACTGCTCGGCACCTCGCGGCCGTCGCACAGCTTCACCATCTGGCCCGTCTGCATCACGCCTCCAGCAGTTCTTGTTGGTAGACCCGAGGCGCAATCGCCTCCACCCACAGCACGAGGCGCTTGCCACCGCCATCGGGCTCCATGCGCTCGATGACGAGCTTGCGGAACAGCGCGTCGTTGCTGATCGCCACGCCCTGCAGCGCGTCGCTCATGACCTTCTCGCAGTTGCCGGCGTCGATGCACTGCACCGTGTCGTCCCAGCAGTCGCCGTACTTGCGCATGCGCAGCTTCCAGTCGAGCGGTCGATGCGGGTAGAGGCGGATGCCGACCGTGACGCGGCCCTCGATCGGAGTCGTCACGCCGTAGGCGCGCACGATCGCCTTCACCTGCTCGCGATAGGCCTCGGCCTCCTTGGTGACGTAGGTCATCGACCGCCACGTGTTGCGTGTGCCCTTGACGCGGTAGCAGCGCGTGGCCCAGTAGCGATTCGCCGAAACCGGATACGGCAGCACCAGCCCCGAGATGTTCATCCCTTGGCCTTCACGCGGGCGCGCAGCCGCTTCTTCCAGTCGGCCATGGCGCCGATGCCGCGCACCGGCGGCACCACCTCGAAGCGATCCCTCGGGCCCGGCAACACCTCGATGCGCACGTTCGCCGGCAGCATGTCAGCCGTCAGCACACCCTGATCGCGCGGGTTGATCAGCATCGCAGCCTTGCGCGCGGCGCGGCGCGGCGCGGCGACCTTCGGGCGCGCGTGCTTCACTGGCTTGGCCTTCACGGACTTGGGCTCGGCGGGCAGCCGGCGGCGGCGGCGCACCTTCTTCGCCGCCTTTCTGGCCTCCTCCTCGGCCTCGATGAGCGCGCGGCCGGCCACCATCAGCGCGGCCGTCAGGAAGTAGCGCGAGCGGCTCTGCACCTTCACCATGTAGAGCTGCTCGTGCTGCACCATATAACAGAGCGCTTGCGCGCACATGCGTGGCGTCAGGCCCGAGCGCTCGGCAATCTCCGAGGCCAGCATGCCCATCGAGCCATGCGCCTGCATCGCCTCGTAGATGCGATCCTGGCGGTAGGCCTTCTGTGGCGGCGGCGCGTTCCACACCTGCTTGCTGATCGAGCGCGCCCACTCGCAGCTCAGCGGGTCCACATCGTGCCCGCGCGCCTGCAGCCGAAGCAACTCCTTCGCCGCGAGCTGCATGCGCCGGAAGGCTTCGGCTGTCATCGCCATCACAGCTCTTTGGCTGAGCCGCGCCGCTCGGTCGCGGTCGGCTTGAGCAGTTCGGCGACCTTGTACTGGCTCTGCTTCCAGCCGAGGCGGTGCTCGTGGAACTCCAGCGCGATGGACTGCCCTTTCCTGCCCTGGCGGTTCTTCAGCACGTCGCAGCCGATCAGGCTATAGCCGTCCCCGCGATTGAGCTGGATCGGGAACAGCGACAGGATCACGTCGGCGTCCTGCTCCAGGCCGCCGCAGTCCTTCAGATCGCTCGGGATGGCGCGCTTGTTGGCGCGCTCCTCGACGCGGCGCGCGAGCTGCGACAGCACCAGCACCGCGACGTTCATGGTCTTCGCGAGCGTCTTGATCGCCCGGCTGATGACCTCCAGCTCGGCATTGCGATTCGGCTCGCCTTCCTCGGCGCCCTGGCAGAGCTGCACATAGTCGATGACCAGGATGTTCAGCCCCTTCACGAACCGCGCCTTGACGCGGATGTCGTTACTGCGCAGGGCCGGCTGATCGTCGACCATGAAGGGTGCCTTCGAGCACGTGTCGAACGCGTTCGAAAGGTCGCGCCAGTCGTCGTTGTCGAGCCGGCCGAGCTGGATGCGCTCGTACTCGATCCTGCCGACCATCGCGAGCGAACGATCGCCGAGTTCGTCGGCCGGCATCTCCTGCGACAGGTACTCGCACACGGCGCCTTGCTCGATCGCCGCATTGAGCGCCACCCAGTGCGCCCAGGCGCTCTTGCCGACCGAGGGCCGGCCTGCGACCAGGTAGACCCGCCCCGGGTACAAACCGCCGAGCAGCACCGTGTCGAGTTCCTCGAAGCCAGTCGACCAGCACTGCGGCTCATCGCCGCGCGTCGCCATGTCGGTCAGCGCGTCGAGCCGGCGCACCATCACCGTCTCTAGGCCGATCGGCATCGAGCGCACGGCGCGGCGCTCCAGCTTGTCGAAGCTCGCGATGATGGCCGAGAGGCGCTGCTGCGCCTCGCCCTTGCCGAGGGCTATCGCCAGCGCTTCGTCGGCCGTCTGCCGCAACGCGCGGTCGGTGTAGCGCTCGGCGATGATTTCGGCGTGACGCCGCGCATTGGCCGCACTCGGCACGCTCTGCGCGAGCTGGTTGAGGTACTTCAGGCCGCCCACGTCCTCGTCCTTGCCGGCGTCGCGCAGGCGCTCGAAGACCGTGATCACGTCGGCGACCTTGCAGGCGTTGACCAGCATGCCGATCGCCGCGTAGATCGCGCCGTGCTTGTGCGCGAAGAAGCTGCGCACTTCGAGGATGTCGGCCACCCGATCCCAGGCCTCGTTGTCGAGCAGCAGCGCGCCGAGCACGGACTGCTCGGCCGATTCGCTCCAGGGCAGCAGCTCGGGGTCAATCATGGCTGCGCTCCCGACGTGATCCACATGCACAGCGTCCAGGTCGCAAAGATCGCGACGGCGAGCGCGGCCGATGCGGCGCACTCGCGCAGGGCCGAGGGCGGCGGCGCGATGTCGAGCGGCGCCGCGGCGTCGTCGAGCCAGGCCAGGCTCGGCAACTCCTGTGCCGCCTTCGTTGTGCCGATGTCGGGCGTGAAACTCATCATGCTGCGTGTCCTCTCGGGTGGGGGTCGGTGCGCTCGATCACGTGCTTGATGCCGCGATCGGTCAGCAGGAAATCGAAGTCGCAGAACCAGTTGGCGTGCGACTCGGGTCGCTTGGTGCGGCCCATCAGGAAATCGTTGTGCGAGGCGCGCTCGAAGAACTCACGGAACCACTGGATGCCCTCGTCGGCGTTGCTCGCGCGGGGCGTGCCGTCAGTCTTCTTGCTCGACAGCACCCAGCCCCACACCTTGCGCATCGCCGCGTGGCGCCGGTCGTTGTCCATGAGGCGCACGCGCGGCAGATCGGGCAGCAGCTCGTGATACGCACCGTAGATCGCGGCGTAGGGACACGGGATGGTTGGCGTCGCGCGCGGCTTCTTGGCTTTGACCCTCTGCGATGGAGGTATCGACGGGAGTTGAGGCTGTCCGCTTTCCAAGTCTTCGGTCGGCGGATCGGTCGTCGGCGTAGCCGATGACGAGTCCGCGTCAGCGGACGATACGGGCGCCAACGGCGCCTGTTCTTTGGGTTGCTGTTGCTGTTGCTGTTCCTGGTTTGGCCTACCGTTGCCGAAACCGTTTGCCGAACCGTTCGTCGAACCGTTGAACGAAGGGTTCGGCAAACTGTCGTCGAACGCCTTGCCGAATTGCTCACCAAGCGCGTAAACACTGGCTCTCAGGGCATTCCAGGCTTCCACCTTGAGGGCGCTCTCGGGGATCAAGTCGAACTCCGCGGCCCAGCTCTTGACGACGTTCGGGTTGTCCGGCCGGTTGTGCTTGATGGCCTGCGGAATCCACATCACGCGGGCCTCGAAATCGGCCGTTGCCATACCCTCTCGAAACAGTTCCGCAAACCGTTCCCCGAACTGTTCCGTCGTCCATCCCAGCTCTTCGGCCATCGCGGCGCGGCTGGCCCGAAAGAGCCCGGGTATCGGGCCGGTGTGCGGGCCGGTGATCAGGTACAGCCACAAGCCTTTCCCGGACGGCGGCAGCGCGGAGAGCCTGCGGAATTTCTCGTCACCCCAGGTGCGCACCTCCACCTTGCGATAGCGGCTCGGGGCCTTGCCCTTGCTGGGCGGCTCAGTGTCGGCCTTCATGCTGTCACCCAATGCCCCTTGCGGTTCAGCCATCGCCGCACGATCACCTCGTCGGCGCGCCCGTAGTCCAGGCGGTCGGCGAAGACCCGCATGTCGTAGACCCGCGCCGTGGGGCGCTCGGCCAGCTCCCCGGGGGGCATCACGCCACCCCGGCGGGCTGCATCAGGCCGAGGCCTTGCTTGAGGCGCTGTCGCTGCTGCGGCGAGAGCGTCTTGGGGGCGGGCCGCAACGGCGGCTCACCCTGAAACCAGTCCGGGCGTTTCAATCGCAGGAAGCGCTCGTGCTTGCGTGGCAACTCGACTTTCCAGGCATATGTCGTGACTGCCGAGACTTCGAGCAGAAGAGCTAAGCGCTCACGACCGCCAGCTTTTGCAATAGCGGTTTTGGTGTCCATGCGCGGCAGTGTGCCGAGCGCAAAAAACCCTATCAAGAAGATTTCTCTACTCCACTCTTTCGGAAACGGGTCGCGCGAACCGCGCCGGGGTTCACGCTTCGTCAAGCACCTACTCCTTAGACGAGGGACGCTGGCGATTCAAGTGGGTGTTAATGCTGATCTTCGAGTGGAGTAGGTGCGAACAGTGGACCATTTCCGACTCCACTAATTGGGCGAAGCGTGACCAAATACCCCTTCAATTGGGTGGGCCCTTGCCTTTTCCATTGCGGTGCAGCAGCATAGACGCCACCATAACTACTCCACTCTCAACCAGGAGCGTTATGCCAACCCTACACCCTCTGTTCACGGAAATCCTGCAGTCCCTCGGTCTGCCGCAAGGTAGTCCCCGGGAGTCACAGGAGAGTCAGACTGACCTCGATACCAGCGACGAAATCCAGAAATCCGGCGCCAGCACCGCCGCACCGAAAGACTGCAATGACTGACGGCCTCACCCAGCAAGCCCTCGACACGGCGACCGACCGCGGCTCCAAGGCGATGTACGACGCGCTTGCGCTGCACGGCTTGATGTGCACCACGCCGACCTCGATGCCGGCGCTCTACGTCGCGGTATCGATGTGCGACTTCCCCAAGATCGTGAAGGACAAGACGGCCACGATCCGGCCGCGCGACACCTCGAAGTCCGCCTACAGTTTTCAATACGCCGAGCTGGAGCAAATCCTCGACAAGGTGAAGCCCGTGCTGCGCGCCCAGGGCCTCGGGCTCGTGCAGCCGGTCATCACCGATGGCCTCGGCCAGGCCTGGCTCGTGACCGCGCTGCTGCACAAGGATGGCGGCGTGCTGCTGTCGACCCTGAAGGCGCCAAACCCGACTGACGAGCTGAAGGAGTTCGGCGGCTCGCTGACCTTCGTGCGCCGCTACATGGTCAACGCGATGCTGTCGCTCGCCTCCGATGACGACCTGAACGACGACCCGAACAAGCCCGGGTATGGCGACACCGACGATCGCCGCGACTACCCGGCGGCAAAGAAGGCGCCTGTGCGCCGCAGCGCCGCGCCGGCTCCCGCTGCAGCTCCCGCACCAGCGGCAACGCCCGCACCCGCCGCAGGCCCGGCCGCCGTGGGCATCAGCGCCGGCCAGTTCAACAATCTGCGCGCCAAGATCACCGCCCTCGAAATGCCCGAGAGCGCGGTTGACGCGATGCTGGCGCGCCTCGGCATCGAGCGCTTCGACGCCAGCATGTCGCTCGACGAGTGGAAGGCCGTCAAGGCTGAGCTGGATCGCGCAGCAAAGGCGATGACATGAGCGCGGTACTGCGGGCCGTTCCCGCGGTCTTCGATCCCGCCGAACTGACCTTCGACGAAGAGGCGCACAAGTACGTCTATCGCGGCAAGGTGCTGCCGAGCGTCACGCAACTGCTGAGCGGCCTGCACAGCTTCGCGGGCGTCTCGCACGAGGTGCTTGAAGCGGCGCGCGAGCGCGGCACCCATGTGCACTCGGCGACGCACTACTTCGACGAGGGCGACCTCGACATCAGCTCGCTCGACGAGCAGACGCGCGGCTACCTCAAGGCGTGGTCGCGCTTCACGCTCGACACCGATCCCGAGTGGACGGCCATCGAGGTACCGATCGCCCACCCGGTGCTGCTGTACGCCGGCACGCCTGATCGCCGGGGCGACATCACGCTCAGAGGCGAGCGCGTGGCGGACTGCCAGGTCGACATCAAGACGGCCGTCGACTCGCATCCCGTGTGGGGCGTGCAGACGATCGCCTACGACAAGGCCGCCGGCAAGGAAGGCCGCCGCCGCTTCACCTGCCAGCTTCGCGCCGACGGCACCTATCGCCTCCTCGAATGGGCCAGCCCGCAAGACTGGCCCGTCTTCATGTCCCTGCTCACCCTCCGTACCTGGAAAGAAAGAAACGCTCTATGAACGCCGTAGTTGAACTGGTCAGTGCCGACATCGGCACGGCCCTCGGGAAGCCGCTGCCCACGGACGCGGCCAACGCGCGCAAGGCCAATGCCTGCCTGACGCTCGTCGAGTCGATGGTCGTCGAGTCGCAGATGGATTACGACATGGCCCTCGACGAGGTGAAGGACCTCAAGGCCGCCTGGCAGGCGATGGAGGATGACCGCACCTCGTTCACCGTGCCGTTGAACCTGATTCTCGACAAGATCAACGGGCGCTTCCAGCCGCACCTGAAGACGCTCAAGGCCGCCGAGACGATCATCAAGGCCAAGATGACCGGCTTCCTGGATCGGCAGGCCGCGCTCCAGGCCGAGGCCGTGGCGCTGGCTGAGAAGGCCGCCGCCGCCGAGCGCGAGCGCGCCCAGGCCGAGGCCATGAAGCTGCGCGAGCAAGCCGCCGCGATGGACCCCGAGTCTGCAGCGCGCGTCGAAGAGCAAGCATCGGCGCTCGAGCAAACCGCGGCGGTCGTCATCGCGCAGCCGGCTTTCACGGCGCCCTCCCGCGGCAAGGGCGTCAGCACGCCCAAGACCCTCGACTACGAAGTCGAAGACAAGCTCGCGCTGCTGAAGTTCATCGTCAACGAGCGCCCCGACTTGGTGGTACTGGTCGCGATCGACGACAAGCCGATGAAGGGTTTCATCAAGATGATGGGCCTGCTCACCAAGCTGCCCGGCATCAAGGTCTTCCCGAAGACCGGCCTGACGATCCGCTGAAGGTTGAGCGATGGCCGAGCATCGCACTTTCTTGAAGGCGCAGGCCGTGCGCAGTCCGGAGTACCGCCGCTATGTGGCGCTGCTACCGTGCTGGCTCTGCAGCGCCGTGGGTCGCTCCCAGGCGGCCCACGCTGACGAGGGCAAGGGAGAAGGCATCAAGTCGGATGACACGACGTGCTTTCCCCTTTGCGCTACGCAGCCCGGCGTGGCTGGTTGCCACGACCGCGTGGGCGCCGGTGGCGTCTTCACGCGCGACGAGCGCCGCGCGCTCGAACAGCAGGCCGGCCGTGAGACGCGCCAACGCCTGATCGACCTGGCGCAGTTCGATCGCGAACTGGCCGCGCTCTTACGCTCACTGGGGCTCATCTCATGAGCCAGTCGGTGCGCAAGTGGATATTCCGGGAGCACTCCGACTGGGTGCGCTTCGTCGAGTTCATGCGCACAAACATGAAGGACGCGGCCGAGCACGAGCGCCCGCTGCAGGCCGTCGTCAGTCACTATAAGGCCACGCGCAGCGCCGAACAGAACGCCTTCATGTGGGTGGGCATCCTGGAGCCGCTCGCGATGCAGGCAAGCGTCGGCGGCACGCGCTTCAAGGCGGAAGTCTGGAACGAGTTGCTCAAGGAACTCTTCCTGCCCGAGACGTGCGCCAAGGGCATCGACAAGTGGCTGATGCTGCCCAACGGCGAGCGCCGGCTGGAGATGTCGACGAGTGACCTGAGCGTCGAAGAAATGACGCTGTATCTGAATCAGGCCGCCGCCTACGCGGCGTCTGAGCAAGGGGTCATGCTCCCCGTCAACCCGCGCGACCTCTAGGCCGCGCATCCCCTTGGAAGGCTCTCAATGTTCGCCCTCACCACGTTCCACGACCTACTCGTGCGGCAGTTCCAGCCGCGCTCGGAATCGCACGGCAAAGACCTCGTGCCGGCCTGCACGGTCCATGTCAGCCAGGACTGCTCGAACGAGCTGCTGATGCTGATCAACCCCGCGTTGAAGGGCCTGCTGTTCAAGCGCTCGGGCCATCCCGACGTGCACCCCGAACTCGACGGCGTGGCGCCGGTCACCGACATGACCGAGGTGCGCGAGTCCGACATCGGCGTGCCGATCGTGCTGAAGACCGAGTACCAGGGCTATCGCCTGGAGGTGGACTACGGCATCGGCGGCGACTCGAACATCCACCTGATCGAGTGCAAGCTCGACGAGTTCAAGATCGTCAAGCTGGTCCCGGGCGGCACCATCGAGCTGCGCTATCGCATCCATGCCTCGGGCGTCGATGAGCACACGCTCGGCGTGCTCGGCACGCTGGTGCGCCACACCATCAAGGGCAAGCTCATCCCGCCGACCGCCGAACAGCTCCGTCAGATGGAGCAGGAAGCCGCCACAGCCATCGCCAAGGCGAAGTCCGAAGCCGGCCCCGGCCCGGATGCCGGCGACATCTTCGCGGGCCAGCACGGCGAAGCCCCGGCCGACCCGCCGCCCGAACCCAAGAAGGCCAAGGTGCACACGCTGAAGTCGCGCATGTCCTCGGCCATGAAGAAGTCCAAGGGCGGAAAAGGCTCTGACGCTCCCCCTGAGGTGCGTCACTCCACTGGAGCACCAACATGATCAAACCCACCGTAGGCCGGCGCGTCTGGTACTGGCCACTCAGCTCTGAGAAGTCCTTCGCCCACGACCAGCCCTGGGACGCCGGTATTGCCCACGTATACGGCGACGACTGCATCACCGTGAGCGTAACCGATGAGCTGGGCTGGCCCCAGCCACCGAAACAAGAGATCACGCTGGCGCAGGACCGCCAGGCTGAGCCCGGCGAATGCGGCTGGATGCCCTACCAGGTGTCCGCCGCCGCCGACAAACCTTGAGGAGAGCTAAAGACAACAAAAGACTCTTTGTGTGACACAAAACTCCTCCTATTCTCTTAACTTGAAGGACCGAAAATGACGACACAATCTAAGGAGCAAAGGACCGAATTTCTCAGGAAGGCGCCGCTTATCGCCCTCAGTTTGACGCCCGATTCCAGCCAGCTCCATGGCTACGGCTACGACGAGGCGAACAGCGTGCTGGCTGTGGAGTTCGCCAGCAGCCACGAGCAGTACACCTATTTCTACCTCGGCGTGCCGCCCGCCACGTTCAAGGAACTCAACGTCGCGAAGTCCAAGGGCAGTTTCATTCTTCGCACCATCAAGCCGCATTTCGCCTATCGACGAACAGACAAGCCAGGAAAGGAGGTGGAAGCAGCGTGAGCCAGGCCTTCGCTGCCCCGGTGGGACAAGAACAAGGCGCGGCCTCGGGGCCGCTACTGCAACTGACAGAAGAGCGAGAGGAACAGTTGTCAGCACCTGGAAAGAACAACCGCGTGCTGCTGGTGCACAACACCAGCGGCATCCCCGGTATTCGGTTTCAGCGGATCGAGTCAGATCGTGATCCGCTGAAGTGGCACTATCGAGTCGTCGTGGGCTACCAAGACGGCAGAACGACAAAGAAGACCAGCTTCTCAGCGAAGCAGCATGGCGGCATCGACGGGGCGCTTATGGCCGCCCTTGGACGCCGGGCAGAGCATCAAAACACGGTGCCAACCATGCAGCAGGCGCTCGACGCACTCAACCGCTTTCTCCAAGGTGAAGCCGTCGCTTACCTTGAGGCCAAGGGTGTGCCGATGCCGCCGGTAAACAACCCAAGGATCACCAAAATCGCCGAGGCGGATCCAGGCGACGACGATGATCCCGACAACGGGCTATCGCCCGACGAGAACTCTGCCCCCAATCATCGCGGGGGCTGATCATGGACCGCCAACCGTTGGTCCTGGAGGTGACTCCAGCGACCTACGATGAGCTTGCCTGCCTGCTCAACGTACGGGCCGGCGACCCCATCAACCTCGGCGGGATCGCGCTGCAGCGCGGCCCGATCCCGCCGCTCATGCTGTCCGAAGCCGACATCGATTCTTGCTATGCCCGCTCGGGCAACGGCAAGCCGCACGGCTTTGCGAGGCTGATCGAATTCCATGTCATCCGCCGCCTCGCGCAACAGCGCCCCAGGAGGTAAGCCATGAAGATGATCACCGAGGCCGAGCACACGGAGCTGCTCGCCATGGGCGTCGAGAACGAGCGCCTGCGCGACGCGCTGAAGTGGCAGGAAGACCGTGACGGCCGCATCGGCACGCACGGCCCCGGCTGCTGGAGTTGGGGACGCGGACACTACGAGTGCGCCGTCGCCGACCTTCGCAGCCTGTTGAACGTCAGCCAGCGCGCCGCGGCGGACCTCGGCGCCGGCCGCACCGCGCTGCTCGCCGAGCTGGCCGACATCCAGCGCATCGCGCTGGCCGGCGAACAGGGCGAAGTGAGCGCCGAGGCCTTCGGCGAGATGGCGCAGAGGCTGGGCCACCTGGCCTTCTGGTTGATCCCGCCCCCCGGAGCTGTGGCCGCGCCGATCGAGGTGAGGGAAGCGGATGGCGAAGGGAGCGAGCTGTGACGCTGCACACCCTCCCCCCGCAGACCCCGCCGCCCGGCGCGCGCCTCGTGCGCAAGCTCATCCGCACCGATGGCTCCGAGAAGGAGCTGCAGCGCGCGACGCCGATGGACGTGATCCGCCGGCTGATCGTCGCCGATTCGCTCGACATGGTGCGCCTGCGCCATTGGGGTGAACCGCTGCACGTGATGCTGGTCGACGACCTCGGCGGCTACAAGGATCTGCCGATCAATCCCGAGGCGACGAAGCTCTATCACGCGAACTGCATCCCCGGAGTCGTGCACCCGATCCGCGGCGACGTGGTGATCGTCCCCGATGACGACTTCGCCACACCCGACAACGAAAGCCTCCTATGAAAAAGAGCCTCAAGAGCGTCGACTGCGACTACTGCCAGAAGCCAGCCGAGCTGGTGACGGGCGCCACGATCTACCCGCACCGCAACGACTTGGCGCACCTGCGCTTCTGGCGCTGCGTGCCCTGCGAGGCCTACGTGGGGTGCCACAAGGCCGGCGACGGCACGACGCCGCTCGGCCGCCTCGCCAACCTGGAGCTGCGCAAGGCGAAGAACGCTGCGCACAGGGCTTTCGATCCGATGTGGCAGGGCGGCAAGATGGCGCGCAAACCCGCCTATGCCTGGCTCGCCGGCATGCTCGGCATCGAGGTGAAGGACTGCCACATCGGCAGGTTCACGGTGGCGCAGTGCCAGGCCGTCGTGGCCGTCTGCGAGAAGGAGGCTGCGTGATGGAACTGACCGAGCGAGAGCTGACGACGCTGTGGCTCGGCGCAGCGCGCTAGTTCACGGTCAACGTGCCGGCGTTGCTGCTCTATGACATCCCTGGCGATCGTCGGCGCCCACACTTCCGAGGAGCCGCCATGAGCATCCACATTGGCGACATGCACTCGTTCCGCGCTCTTGCGGACCTCTGCGACCGCTTCGGCTGGTTCCCGCTGACTGCCTGGATCGAGGGCGACCGCCTGGCCTGGTTCGTCCGGTGCCTGCGGCATGTGCCCGACAGCTCCATTGATTTTCTGAACGGCAAGTGGGCCACGATCCAGTACCTCGAAACCCTGCTCGACGGCGAGGCAAAGGCCGAAGTCGAGCACGCGATCGGCCTGCTGGCGCAGCGCGGAAGCAGCGGATGAGGCTGTGGTCTACGACTTCGACAACCTGGCCGGCGAGCAGCGTGCGCTGCTGGCTGGGGGCGGCTGGACGGAAGCCGGTCACACCCGTCTGCCGCCGCTCCCGAAGACCGTCAGGCCGCTGATCGACCGTGGCCTGATCGAGGTGCATCGGCGCCCAGGCCTCCCCGACGAATACATCGTGCCGCCGGCTGTCAAGGCGGCGTGGCGCGAGTTTCTCGCCGACGAAGTGAAAAGGATGAAGTGGTGAACGCGAGAGTTCCTACTCCTCCCACCCGACGTGGCAATGGAGATTGCCGTGTCCCTCATGAAGCACGCGCGTAGAGCAGGTTACGCTCCACGCTCTGTGAACTGACTGGAGCATTTTTATGAACAACTTGAAGGAGAGAGTGGCGCCGTTGCTGACTCCCCCGCAGAACAAGGTGCTCAGGCTGGCACTGGCGGGGCAAGACTTGATGACGGGCATCGAAGGGATGTTCAACCACGGCAACCGGCGGTCGACCATAGAGGTGTTGCAGCGCAAGGGGCTGATCGACGACCAGGGCCAGATCACGGAGAAGGGCCGCAAGGCGATCGCCGATGGAGGCAGAGCATGGCCGAACTGAAAGCAGGACTGCCCCCGTTGCCGCCCAAGATGGCCGGCGTCCCGATCGACGACCGCGGGTTTCCCGTGCCGTGGTTCGTGCAGTGGATCAACGGCAAGCCCGATCACCGCGTGATGGACTCGCGCAAGCTGCCGCTGGCCGTGAACCAGGGCTTGTGCTGGCAGTGCGGCGGCCCCCTCGGCCGCTACAAGTCATTCGTGATCGGCCCGATGTGCTCGATCACCGGCAGCATTGCCGAGCCGCCGTCGCACCTCGAATGCGCCCGCTACGCTTGCACGGCCTGCCCCTTCATTACCCGCCCGCACGCCAAGCGCCGCGAGGTGAAAGAGCCGCACGTCGAGCAAGCGGGCCTGCCGATCCTGCGCAATCCCGGCTGCATCGCGGTGTGGACGACCAAGACCTACAAGGCCTATCGCACCGGACGCGGCGGTGCCCCGGGCAACGACGGCATCCTGTTCCGATTCGGCCCGCCCGAGTCGATCGAGTGGTACGCCGAGGGCCGGCAGGCGACGCGCGCCGAAGTCGACGAGTCGATCGCCAGCGGCGTGCACCTGCTGATCGAGCGGGCCGAGCAGCAGGATCGCGAGGAAGGCGGCGACGCGGCGATGCGCGAGCTGGAAAGGCTGCGCGCCGTCTCCAAGGCGCTGCTGGACGCACAACCCTGGCCCGATGCACCACCGGCCGCCGTCGAGGCCTGACAAACCCTTTTTGAAGTGCTCATGCTGCCTTCGCACCTCCCTGGAGAGTGACGATGACGACCGACGACATTCTCACGGTTGAAGACATGGCGGCCCTGCTGCACTGCGAGCCGCAGACCGTGGAAGAGCACACCCGATGCGGCAAGCTACCCGGCGTGAAGCTCGGCCGCTCCTGGGTTTATCCACGCACTGCTGTGCTCGAAGTCCTGCACCACCTGGCGCTGAAGCAGACCGAGGCGAAGCCGACTACCACGGCGCCGCCGCTGCCTGGCAGCGCCCTCAAGGAAACGACGCAGATACCGCGGCGCGGCCGGCGACGGATTCCGCCGCCCCTGCCGCAAATCGTCTAGCCCTTTGGCACGAGCTTGAGGTTGCCGGCGGGAACACCCTTCCACAGCCGCGCCGCGAGTTCTTCAGCTTGGAATGACGCATAGCGCTGCGCCATCGTCGAGTTCGGTTTCCAGCCCATCAGCTTGTTGATTTCCTCGCCGCGGTATACCCAGCTCCCGTCTTCGAATCGCATCTGAAACCACCTGCACGTTGCCTCATGGCGCAAGTCGTGCTCAGTGAAGTCGGGCATGTTCGAGTAGTCGAATGCCTTCCGAAAACGCTGCGAGAGGCGTTTCCCGGCCGGCGTCAAATCATCGGGATGTCCGTCCCAAAATGGGAAGACGAGGGCCTTCGCCATCGACTTCTCGTCGCTCAGATTTCTCGCCTCCAGCCAGGCCACCAGCGGGTCATATAACTCGGCCCGAATGGGCACGTGACGCCATTCTTGAGGTTTGCCTGGCTTCAGCTTCGAGGTTTTGATGCGGATGAATCTCTGCGCAAGATCAATCTGCCCGCGGGTCAACGTATAGGCCTCGATGAGACGCGCGCCGGTGTTCACGATCATGAGGTAGAGGTTCAGCATCGACTTGTCGGACGGGTCGATGAAGGGGCGCTCGCGATCGGCCCGCTTGACGCCGTTGAGGGTCTCCAGAATGCGCTCTTCCTCGCCTTCGTTGAGGCGGCGCTCGCGCACCTCGTCGAGCCTGGCCTTCTTGCCGTTGGCCTCGGCCAGCTCGATGTCCTTCTTCGTGTACGTCGAGTAGCCGCGAGGCAGCAGGGCCAAGCAGTTCACCGGTGGCTCCACTTCTTCGAACGATCGGGCCCAGTAGCCGAAGGCGCGGCTGACGGCACCCACGCGCTTGCGGATGGTGCTCGGCGCCAGGTTCTTGTCGACCTTCATTTCGCGCACCCAAGCCTCGCACCACTTGTAATTCATGTCGCGCATCGGCGTGACACCCTTCTCGCTGAAGACGAGATTCAGCACCTCGTCATCCGATACCGAGGCGTGGCCACTGTTGAGCCAGGCCCGAATGATCGGCCCCAATGTGTCGTGCTTCGTTTTGGTGTCGAGTGGAGCAGCTACCCAGCCTGTGGGGATGATGTCCTTGGCGAGTAGAGCGTCGCCTTCAGCTCCGTACTTGCGGGCCGTCTCTTCGTCGTCGAACGTGAAATAGATGGGCTTGGGAAACAGGGCCTGCTTCGTGAACTTCACTTCCCACTTGCCTGTCGGTGTCCGGCGGATCGATGCCATTGCTGCTCCAGTCGTCGCTTGTGAATTCGCTAGCGATTCTAAACACGACTGGACGCCCAAACGGTCCGCGACCGAAGTGGTTCAACCACTCGGGCCAACCCCCTCTAGGGCTACGCGAGCAGTTCAAAGTGGTTGGAAAAGAAAAAGCCTCGGGGCTGCCGAGGCTTCTAAGTCATTGATTCCTATTGGTTTTTTCTGGAGGCGCGATCCGGAGTCGAACCGGACTAGACGGATTTGCAATTCGACCTTCCCTTTCCAAATCAACAGCTTAGCCTCCAACCACTTTTTCGCACCTTCCGAGCAATGCTTCGCGCTGTCCCTTGGCGATAGCGGAGCAGCCGACCGCACCTGCTCCATCGTTGCCACCGGCCTGGGCTGATCGCCGACGTTGGCCGGCGAGCTGTACGACACAAGGGTCATCTATCCGTCGAGGTGGCGGACGCGAGGTAGGCGCGGATCCGCCGCACGACGATGTGTACCACCGCGGTTCACGTGAAAAATCCCCTCGTGAATAGAGCTGAAACAGCCCGTGGGTTGGGCCAAAAGACCCTATCCTCGGCTCTTCTAGACTGGAGCGGTTTTCTCTGCATAATGGCCGCCCATCAACACGCCAAGGGAGTCTCAAATGCCTACCCCGTCCGACGAGTCCTACTCGAACTTGATGCTCGCGATCGGCCTCGTAGCCGGTGCGCTGCGCGTCCCGGAAACGAAGACCCGCCTGCGCTCCGAGCTACTCGACGGCACATTCAAACCCTACATCCTGAAGCTGGTGCGCGACGGCTTGTCTGAAGTCCTCAGGCCGGCCGCCGAACACACATGAGCGTCCCCGACAAGCGCGAGCTAGTCGACCACGAAACTGCGGTCGCCATGCTGTCCGACAGCGCGCCGGATCGCGTGCACACCTTCCGTCAAGTTGGGCCTTCGCGATCGGCGCAGACTGGCCGCGCAAGGCCATCCTGGCAGCGCTGCGGGCCGCTACCGAATAGAAATTGCCGGCCCGTCGGCGAGGGCCATTGGCCACGGCCTGGCAATCCACGACGCGCGGCGCCCTCTTCATCGACACCACGAAAGCCGACTCATGACCGCTGCACACGGCCCCGGCAAATACGATGGGGCGTGCAGCATTGCCCGCGAGATCACCGAGGCGAGCCTGGTGTTGCTGATCGTCGTCGGTGGCAGCAGCGGTGACGGATTCTCGGTGCAGTCCGTCGCTCCGATCGACCAGGCCAAACTCGCCGCCCATCTCGAAGATACCGCCAGGCAACTCCGCAACCTACCCTCGCCTGAAAGGGAACCAAAATGATCAAGGCTCGCGCGACCACGAATGGAGATACCCCGGTCTATGTGCTCGGGCTCTCTGACGAAAATATCCTCCGGCTGCGCTCCAACAAACCCATCATCGTGAAACTCGAAGACATGGGCGGCCCTCCGGGCTTGGGCGAGGTAATGATCTGCTGGGGCAAAACCGAGCGCGACATCGTGGATTACCTGGCGCCCAGTATCGGCCCGGATACCAAGGTGTCGATCGAGGCGGTGGTCGTGCCTGCGGCGCATTGATGAAACTCACGCTGACCAGTACCACCAAATTCGTCGAAATCGACGGCGTGCCGGCGCGAATATGGGAGGGGCACACCGAGAGCGGTATCGCGGTGCACTGCTTCATTACCCGGGCCGCGGTGCACAAGTCGCTCGATACCACGGAGTTCGAGCGCGAGCTGCAGGAGCACGAGCCGCCGAGCCTGGCTGTATCGGACTACCCGCCGGGGCTGGTGCTATGAAGCTCCTGTGGTCGATCCTCTTCGGCGTCGGCAACATCCTGCAGACGGTCTACGGCGCCCTCGCCTCCTCGGCGCCATTTCGAGTCGGCGTGGCCCCCGGCCTGGGCTTTCTGCTCAGCGCGACGCTCCCGTTCCTCGCCGTCGCCGTCTACGTCTTCGGGCGCCGACCAGCCTGGCTATGGGCGGTTGCCGCGGGGCTCAACTTGCTGCTCCTGCTGGGCGGCTTTGGGGTTGTCGTCATGGGGACGGTGAAGCCTGAACAGTTCGGCCCGTTCGGCCGGATCCTGATCCCTTACGCCGTCTTCCTGACCGCGAACCTGCTGTACCTGCTCTCGCACCAGCCGGTGCGCGAGGCCAGCCCATGAGCGGCGGCAGCTTCGATTACGCCTTCGCCCATCTCGTCACATTCGCGGACGAGCTGGAGCAGAAGCTCGACGATGAGCTGCACGCGGAGAACCCCGAGGTGCGGCTGCGGTTGCGGCGGCTGGTGAGTGAGGCCCGCCGAAACCGACATGCACGGGTGGTTCTTCTGGCGCGAACTCGCCAGCCGCCGGCCGCCATCGGCCTACCGCGACAATCGTTCTGCTCCGCGCAACAGACGAATCGGCCGTCTCGCTCGCATGGTGCGCCAATTTCTTATCAGACAAGCTCATCAGGAGAGAACAGTGCTTGATCCAGTTAGCGCCGTAGCCTTCGAAGTACAGGCGGCCAAAGGAGTGTTCGCATTACTGCTCGGCTCGGGCGTGTCGCGGGCGGCCAAGATCCCCACAGGTTGGGACATCACGCTCGATCTGGTGCGCCAGATGGCGGTGCTCAAAGATGAGGACGCAGGCGCAGATCCGGCGGGCTGGTACTCGGCAACGTTCGGCAAGACGCCGGACTACTCGGAGCTGCTCGATAGGCTTGCGACGACGCCAGCGCTGCGCCAGCAGGTGATCCGCCCCTACATAGAGCCCTCGGACGGCGAGAGAGCGCGCGGCGAGAAGTTGCCTACCTCCGCACACCGCGCCATTGCAAGCCTGATGGCCAAAGGCTACGTGCGCGTGGTGCTGACAACCAACTTCGACCAGTTGCTCGAGCAGGCACTTGCGGACCTCGGCATCAAGGCGACCGTCATCAGTTCGGCCGACCATGTGACCGGCGCCGTGCCGTTGATACATGCCGGTCCGGTGATTGTCAAACTGCACGGCGACTACCTCGATACGCGCATCCGCAACACTACGGGTGAGTTGTCGGCTTACGAGCCGGCGCTCGACGCGCTACTCGACCGGGTGCTGGATGAGTTCGGCTTGATCGTCTGCGGCTGGTCCGGCGAGTGGGACATCGCGCTCAAAGCGGCGATCGACCGTGCGCCATCAAGGCGCTACCCGATGATCTGGGCCGCACGCGGCGAGCCGGGTGCGGCAGCAAAGGCGCTGATCGAGCGTCGCCTTGCGCGTATCGTGCCGATCGACGGCGCGGACGGCTTCTTCGATGTGCTCGCGCAGCGAGTGCAAGCCATTGAAGCGCTGCGGCAGCCACACCCTCTGTCGGCAGACATCGCAGTGGCGATGATGAAGGATTACCTGCCCGAGCCACGCCACCAGATCCGACTGCAGGACCTTGTCAATGCGGAGTTCTGCCGCGTGCTTGAGCGCCTCGATCAACCGCAGTTCGTAATCGGTGAATGGTCGCCGCAGGCGTTTGCGGACCACGTGATGCAGTACCAAGCTGCCCTCGATTCTTTCTTGCCGCTGGCCTACACCGCTGGCCTATGGTGCAACGAGCAGCAGACGCAGCAGTGGGTTGACATTGTCATTGCGCTTGCTCGACGGCGGCGAAACGCCAGCGGGCCGACACCCCTTGTCGACCTGCGGGCTTTCCCCGCATCGCAAGTCTTGTACGCGTTTGGTCTCGGCGCCGTGATTGGTCGGCGTCCCCAACTAATTGGGCTACTTGCCGGCAAGGTGATCGACATCGATGACAAGGGCGAAGGTAGCTTCGCATTGGGCGACCGCCTGAACGTCATAGCTCTCATAAGAGACGGCGGCGCGGACCGCTTCAAGCTGCTACCCGCATACAAGGACAAGCGACTGCCTGGTTCCGAGCTGATGGCCGATGTGCTGCGCCCGCTGGCCAAGCGTGAGCTACGAGACTCCGAGGCCTTCGATGCGGCGTTTGCGCGCCTGGAGCTCGCATTGGCACTCGGCTACGCCGAGCGCGTCGCAGGTGATCAGGGAAGGTTCTGGGCGCCGCCGGCTCGCGTCGCGTTCGACGGCACCTTGCTGGAAGCGATCCTTCGTGAATGGCACGCCGACTACGGCGCTAAGGGATTGCAGTGCGAGCCTTGCGTAATGGCTGCATTGTCGAAGGCTCCAAGGTTCGACGCATTGCATGAACACTTGACGAGAGTCAGCTTTTCATTTTGATGTTCAAGCACGGCCTTCCAGGCGCGAAGTCATTCCCATAGCCGAACGGGTTCAACAACAGGCGCAGCAGAGTGTCGGCTTTGCCGACAAGCAAGCGGCTGCATTGGGTCGAAACTGCGATGCTCGTAGTTGGACGTCAGCTTCCCAGTCTCAAGCAGCCCCAAGGTGCGGTCAGCCCACACCGGTATGCTCGTGATACGGTCAGCCCGCTCCCCTCGCAAGGGGGCCGCTTGTTATCAAGGAGCCTCACGACAGCCAGGAGCTGCTTTAAGCCGGTACAGGCACCGCGAACATGGTTCGCAATGCGCGCACCCTAGGTATCGTCGTGTGGGAGCCATACCCCAGCAAGGCCTGAACGTTGGGGGGCAGGAAGTGAAGACCCCCGAGGGCATGATGTACCAATCGGCGCAGATGAAGGGCGCGCTTCAACGGGCGCATGCCTTCGGACAGCCGAAATGACGTTCGACAGTACAGGACATAATCTCCGAATATGCTCAAACTACCGCCCCGTCACTGGGACGGACGGCATGCTCACCTTCTTTGGCGTCGAGCGCGGAAAGGACGATGTGCCAGCCGGGCGTTAACGACTTTCCGCTCTGACTGTCGGCTGGGGCGAACTCGCCAGCCGGATTTTCGATCTCGTGGGAGACACTTTGCTAAATGATCTAAGGCTCGCTCGCCTCATTCGCACCGTCGAGACCCAAGCGGAACGCGAATCTGGATCTGCCACGCCTCGTAGGACGACGCGCGCGCCGCTGCCCAAGTCGCTCACGATCCCTATTGTTGAATACCTGTTGGAGCCATACGAGAAAGGTTTCTGGGAGTTTCGAGCAACTTGGAACCCAAGCTCTCCGTTCGCCAAGTACCTAATTGGAACGCTGAGCACGCTCTCCGAAATTGAAAATGAAACCGATACGCCCAACTTCTCTCCTCTGACAACGGCAAGGAGGATGTCCGAGGAGAAACGAGCCGAGTTGCTTCAAATTTCGAATCGATTAAGTTCGATTAACGCACTCTTCCGTGCTGTGGCAAGGCGCTCCGAGGGAACCGTAGCAAAGTATGCGGAGCACGATGCGTGGATGGGAAAACTGGATCTTGCTCAGATCCCTGACAAGTTTCCAGAAGCCTGGAAGGTCTTCACCGAGAGAATCTATTTCGACGGATACTTATCTGGCTTCTCCGCCTCAAAGCCGCATCAGATCAAGACGGGACTCGTAACAATGCTTGAGGGCCCTCGCTCCTCGGGTACTCTTCACCTTGTTGCAATGCGACGCGATGAACTCGTTGCATTGAGTGACTTCTACTTGGGGCTCGGTGTGGTCGCAGACTCAACCCTTCGTCGCGTTTTCGCCCCGGATGAGGACTTGTTTAGGCCGTACTTTCCGTTCGTCTCTAGTGTACTAACCCAGGTTGTCCAAGATGGGCAGATCTCCAGGGTCTTTGAGCAAGCGCTCGCATACTACGTGGAGGACGACTTCCAGCATTGCATAAGTTCCCTTGGCCTCATTGCCGAAGATTATCTTCAGCGCATCTATACAACTTTGCTTCGTGAGCCCCTACCCGGCGGCTTAACGCTTGGGCAGACGGTTGAGCGCTTGCACAAGAGAGTCGAAGAACTCCTGTCGCAGCCAAAGCCTACGCAGAAGTCCCCCGATCATGTTTACGATCAAATTAAGGCTCTGGAAAGCGCTGTCGAATCCGACGCCTTGAAGCCCATCCTACGAGACTTGCTCGCTTTGCTGCTCGATGATCGGCAGTACTATTCAAGGAGAATCGATGAGGCGACGAAACCAATATCCCGCAAGTCAGTATTTCCAGCGAACGTTGCTGACAGACTCAATGAATTACTCAAATGGAGGAATGCAGCATCTCACAACAGCCGAATTCCTCTGGGTTCGCACGAAGCGGACAGGACGCTATTCTGCCTCATCGGAGTGATAACTTGGTGGCAAGGCAGACTTGCTAAGCTGGATTGGTCACTTGACCGCAACCAGTTAGTAGAACAACTTCTGCTGGAGGCCAAGGCGCGGTAATGTCTAGTCCATCGCTCAAACACCGACCCGCGATGGCCTCCATGCTTGGTCACTGGGCACCTCCGGTCTATCGTGCTTCGCTCGGCCAGAGCGTCAGCCCTCGTAGACGGCGTCGCTCGAATGCTGAGCGACAGCCTTGCGGAAATGACGCTTATGCGAAAGTCCGTGACGGGTCAAAACTGCGAGTTCAATGCTCGTTGGTGAGCGTCAGCTTCCCAGTCTCAAGCAGCCCCCAAAGGCGTGGTCAGCCCACACCGGTACGCTCGTGATACGGTCGGCCCGCTCCCCTCGCAAGGGGGCCGCGTGTTGTCAAGGAGCCTCCCGACAGCCAGGAGCTGTTTTGAGCCCCGAACGAGAACGAGCGAGCATGGGCAACCCTCAACAACGAACATACGTTCCGCCCGATCGGATCGCGCCACTGCTGCCCTCCGCAGCCGAGCAGCGAGCCCAACGCCTTGCGACCGGCTTCGTGGTGATCTGCTGCGGTGGCCGCGACTATCAGGATCGCGCTCGCGTCTTCGCCGCCCTCGACAAAGCGCATGCCAAGCGCCCGATCACGCTGCTGGTGCACGGGGCGTGCATGGACCCCAAGACTCACAACCTGGCCGGCGCAGACCGCTGGGCCGACGAGTGGGCTCGCGAAAACGGCATCCAGCCGGAGCTGCATCCGGCTTCCTGGGAGATGTGGGGCAAGGCTGCAGGGCCGATGCGGAACAAGCAAATGGCCGAAGCCGGAGCGCACGTCTGCATTGCGTTTGCCGGCGGCACCGGCACTGCGAACATGGTTCGGAATGCGCGCGCCCGTGGCATCGTGGTGTGGGAGCCATACCCCCGCAAGGCCTGACGGGAAGCTTGTGGTGGGGGCGTCAGTCGGCGTTGGTCTCCGAATTCACGCACCCGGCCGGGAACGGACGGTCGATCAAGCTGTCCGGGGGCTGCTCTCGCTACCCAGCGGACGGACGGCGTAAGCCGATGTGAAGACCCTATCGAGCTCGCGCAGCAACGCCGCGTTGTCGTGTCTTATCCGCTGAATTTGGCGAACCCCTGAGCAGTTAGACATTGCGTGAAACGTCCGCGTCGACCTGGTCGACAACATGCCCGGCGCCCGCCGGAGGTGTCGCTCCGGGCGTTGCATGTACTTTGTCGGTGTCAGGCTTCTCCATTTCCAGCTCAGCAGGCCGTGCCGCGACCGCTCCTGCCGGGTCATGGACGGTGGGAAGGATCACTTGAACAGGCGCTGCGGGCACTTCAACGGAAGCACCCGACTCCCCTGTCGGCTCAGCTGGTCTTCCCGCGTCTACGGCTGGAACTTCGGGATTCACGGCTACCTGTGCAGGAGGGATGCTGCGGAATATCGAATCCACCAGCCGCGTGCCAGCGCCTACAACTTTTGCCAAGACGCGCAGTTGCTCCCGGCACGCGACAATCAATGTTTCTTGGGGATAATTCAGGACGTGATCCACCTCGCCCCAGACTTCCTCAAACAAAGTTCTTACCTGAATTTCGCAGCAGATATTCGAATCAGGCTTGGGACGTACCACATAGTGAACACTTGTATATGAACTAGGTTTAAGAGCCACGTCCAAATCCAGCGTGCGAAAAAATTCGCTAGATTCTTGATCCCAAGTGTATGCACGAGGCTGTTCATGGAGGTGCCAGTCGTTTTTTACATTCACCTTATTCATAATCTCTGCGTGAATCTGACTCATTTGATCTTGGTGAATATGCAGCACTCGGACTCCGGTAAGGTCTGTCACCTCATTTGACAGAGACCTCTCATTGATTATTCGATTTGGCGAAGACTTTCTCTCTATTTTTTCTCGAAGATGCTCCCTGTCCTTCATTCGTTTTTTGACAGAATGGACAATCGGTAATGAACCCCGTGACAACCGCGGATTCGTTTGAAACCATGTGGCCACGCTATCCATGAAGATTGCTAGCTCATGCTGCAAGTCGTCGAATGCTCGAAGCGCATTTTGTGTAAATACCGGGTCTTGCATGGAGCTTCCTCAATCAAGCTTCGCTACACGACGCAAAAAATCTTCGGCAAACTCGGCGTACTTTGATCGCGTTTCTTCGTAAACGGAGCGATTGCCAGCAATAGTATTTTGATCTTCGGACCGCAAAGATTGCGAAGGCACCTTCCACATGGGCACATGATACTTTTGCGCCATCGTAGGGAGCGTGTTGTGAGTATGCATAATTGATGTCTCCCCGATAGGCTCACTCCATGTTGCTTTGGGCAAATAGCTCAACAGATCCGGCGGCACGTAAGCTTCAATTTGCGCGGGAATCCTTCGAGCGTAGTTATAGTGCGCAGTCGCCAAATCCCACGGCCGCCCCCCCGTGTACTTTTTTGCGTTGTAGATTGTGAACCCCAGCAGTTTCACAAAATTGTCGGGGAAAAGCCTGCGTTTTTCGTCGGAAAGCAAATGATAAATCGTTTCAAACTGCTTTTTCCAAGTCCCCAGCGCGTTTCCAATATTTTTAATCCCGTAAAGTGAAAACATATCCGGCATGCAGGGCACGACGATCCCGTCGGCAGTTGATATAACTACTCGGTTGAGAGTGCCCAAACTAGGCGAAGTGTCTAAGATTACAAAATCATAGTTGTAGAGCTTAGAATACCTGAGCGCAAGATCCCTCGGTTTTGTCAAGGTGCGAACCGCAAGGGGATCGCCTTGATATACATCACTCCATCGACGGGCAATAGCATCCTCGTATAAATGCATCGTAAGTCGACCGGGAATCAAATGTAGATTTTTCGTTATTTCGAAAGGAGGGGGTAGTCGGTCCAAATCGGAGGCACCATCCTCCGTTGGCTTCAGTAGAAAATGCACAGACCGCGGCGACGTTATCAGTTCTTCAAACTCAGTGCCTGTCGAACCAGCCTTGGCTGCAACATAATCATCTATATAACTCTCCTCGGCCTTCCACACTTCATCCAACGTGGCCTCGTCCAACCCCAGAATTGTCACGTTGCATTGCGGATCCATGTCAACAATCAGGGTGCGATGTCCCAGCTCAGCCAAAGCATGAGCAAGATGAAACGTGAGCGTCGTCTTCCCAACGCCACCCTTATTGTTAAATATAGAAATAATCTTCATACGCTTAGATTCTCGCGGTAGATGACGTGCAATGTCATAGTTCCGGAAGGATACCGCCTAATCACGACGGGCCAAGGCGAACGGACGGAGCTTTCCACAGGGAGCTCTTCAGGCTTGGATCGCGCTGCTGGCGCCTGTTTCGGCTCTCCGCCTGCAGGATGGCGACAATACCGGTGCCATCTACGAGCCCGGCCGAGCGTCTGCCGCAAGTACGTGGTGGCGTCAGACCCGGACTTGTGCATCACGGCGAGTACCCCCTCAAGGCCGAAATCATCGACTCGGCCGCCAACACCGTGCGCGGCTACAGCAACTTGGCCGATGGGTTGATCGAAGCCAGGTCGGACCCCCGTAGCGTCGTCAAAGGGTGGATCACCAGGACCACGGCCAACGACTTCGGACGCCGCCAGCAGTTCGTCTGCCGAGAGCTGATCTCCGGGAGGCGCATCCCCTCTCAGCGGCCGGATGATCATCACCTGCTCGGCACCGAGCACCGACGATTTCGCGCCGCACGATGGCGTTCAGGCGTGGGCGCGAACGCGCATCCACCAGGACCACCAGCAGCTCCTTGCCGCGAGGCCGTAGTTGGTGATCGTGAACTTGGTGGGCATCAGCTTGAGAAAACCTGCTTGCCCTTCTTCCAGTAGGCGATGCGCTCGTCGAGCTTCAGCATCGCCCGGTTGACGCGCCGGGTGAGCGCCGTGAAGCTCTCGATCGTGTCCTGGTCCGCGAGCGCGTTCAATCCCTTGTCCGCCCAGTAGAGGCCAGCGCTCGCCGCGGCCCAGCGCGGCAGCTCCAGCAGCTCGGGCGACAGCTCGAAGTCGGGCGCATCGGGGAAGTGCTTGCGCAGGCCGTCGCGGGCTCGCGCGTGGTTGTAGCGGCCCGTCGTCTGGATCAGGCCGTGGCCGCGGTAGCGCAGGCCGTCGCCGGGCCGCGTGTTGCCCAGCTCGGTCGCCTTCGCGCTCGGCGGTTCGTAGGCCTTCTGCCACGAGGTCGGCCCCCAGATTTCCCGGGTGTACGTCAGGCCGCCGCTTTCGGTGCCGACCTGGCCGCACCAGGCCGACATGCGCGGCACCGAGAGGATGTCGAACTCGGCAAACGTGACGTTGATCGCGTCCACGAATAGCACGGCGCGCTCGGGCCTGCAGCCCATGATCGCGACGAGCTGGACGACCGTCACCACGCCCTACTCCCGCGGCTTCTGCGGCAGGCCCTTGGCCGCGATGAAGGCGACGGCGGCCGTCACTGGCGCGATCCACTTCAAGCCTGGCACGACAGCGATGGCGGCGGCCTGCGTCGCGGGATCGAGGCTCAGCCAGACGCCCGTGGCGGTGGTGTAGCCGAGCGCGACGTAGGTGCTGACGTGGTGCCACATCGCCGAGAGGTTCTCGCCCCAGGTCTTCTTCGGAGGCGGCACGAGGAGCGTGGACTCGGTCATGGCTTGCCTTTCGTTTCAGGGGGGGAGAGGTCGGCGACGTTGGTTTGAACGAACTCGCGCGTCTCGGGGAACATGCGCGCGACGCGGCGGCGGAAAGAGTCCATCTCGCGGATGAGCCGCTGGATTTCGGCTTCCTGGTGGGCGTTGTCTGCGCGCAGCCGGGCCACCAGCTCGGCGTCCCGCTTGCGCTCGTCCTTCAGGCGATCCAGTTCGCGCTGGCGCTCTTCGCGAGCCAGGCGCGCTTCCTCGCGCGCACCGTCGCGTTCCTTGAGCAGGAGGCCGACGAATTCAGACTCGACGCGATCCTTCCTGCGCTGGGTGCTGTCGCGGCTCATGCGGCTGCGCACCGCGAGGCCTGCACCCCCAATCCCCAGGGTAGCAACGGCCCACCCGGCGAGGGTGGTGAGCCAATCGTGATCCATGCGGCCAGCTTGTCATGGTGCGCGCCTGTTGCGCCCGCCTGTGGAATCAGCGCTCGTCGCCGCTGACCGTCAGCCCCCGTTGCACGTTCTGGATCTTCTCGCGCGCCTTCACCATCTCGCGCTGCACCTCGGCCGGCCGCACGGCGCCGATGCTCTCCTGGCGCTTGAGCGCGCGCATCTCCGCCAGGATGTCGCGGATCGCCTTCTGCTTCATGGCCTGGTCGATCTGCTCGGAGCGCTGCAAGTCCTGCGGGTTGATCTTGATGCCCATGATGTTGGCAGCGGCGAGGCTCGGCTGCGCGGGCAGGCCGCTCTTCTGGATACCGGTGTACTTGTCGGACATGAAGGTCGGCATCCAGTTGGCCGTGCCGCCGGCTGCATGCGCCGCCGCGTTCATCGCGGTCTGCCAGTGCCGGCCGCCGATCGCGATGGCCGGCGCCGTGTTGCGCCAGATCCAGTCGGCGTACTTCTCGGTCTTCTCCCAGCCGGTGTCGTTGGCGTCCACGATGGGCTTGCCGGTCCACAAGTCCTTGTTGCCGAACATGCCCGAGCCGATCGTGAAGAGCGGATTGCTCGGCGTGATCGGCGCCGGGAAGGAGATGCCCCCGGCGTGCGGCGCCACGTCGAACAGGTCGCCGCCCGGGATCATCCGGCCCACGTCGATGAACATAGGGAAGTGCGTCACGCTGTCCTTGCCCAGGCGGATCACGCTGTCGCGATCGAACAGGCTCGTCGTCGGCGTCGCGGCCTTCGGGATGCCGTTCGAGTACGTCTCGAACAGCGCCGACTTGTGGCGCATCCAGGGCGGCAGGCCCTTCTGTTCCTCGTCATGCAGCGCCTGCATCTTGGCGCGATAGGCCGGGTCGCTGATGGCCTTCTTCAGCTTCTCGTACCAGTCGTCGTCGTCGCCGCCGGCCGCCAGCGCGTAGCCGATGGCGTTGGCCAGCCAGGTCACGGCGATCGGCCCGGCAAAGCGCGCCGGGTGCGCGAGCGCGGTGTGCAGCAGCGCGGGCACCGCCTTGTACGTCCACGAGAAGAACGGCACGAAGGTGTTGCTGACCGCGCGCGCGCCGCTCGGCAAGTCGTCGTAGGTGAAGATGTAGCGCTCGGCGTGGTTGACCGCATCGCCCGGTGCCATGCCGCGACCACGGGCGTCCTTGTAGAGCATGTACTTGAAGAAGGTGTCCTCGGCGCCGTAGAGCGCGGTCAGCGGGCGCTTGAGGCCGAGCGTCGCGATGTTGAATGCCAGGTCGGCGCCGATCTTGAGCACGCCGCGCTGCTGCGCCACGAGCGCGCGCAGCTCCTTGGGCAGCTCCCGCACCAGCTCGGCGTCGCTGTGCGTCCCGACGAAGAGGCCCGCGTCGCGCGCCTCCTGCAGGCCGGGCCCCTTCATCACGAAGTCCTTCAGCGCGCCGAGGTACTTGTCGCCGCGGTGGTAGGACACGCCCGCGAAGTGCGCCATCGTCAGGTTGCCGACCACGTTGTTCACGTGCGAGACCGGGTTCAGCGCCGTCATGCCCATCTTCCAGCCGGAGACGAACCAGCGCCAGGCCTTCGCCATCGTGCCCGACATCTCTTCGTACTGCTGCAGGTGGCTGAACGTCTCGCGTGACACGTAGCGGCCCGCGAGCTGGCCGAAGCGCCGGATCGAGGTGTTGCGCACCAGCGTCTCGGGCACCTTCACCCAGCCCTCGGGCTGCGTGCCCTCGCGCACCGACATCGTGGGGTCGGCGGCCAGCGCGGCGAACATGCGGCCGAGCGCGAGGTCTTTCTGCGTCTGCATGTAGCCCATGACGAAGCGGAAGCCCGCATCGCGCATCTCGCCCATCGCGTCGCGCTCGGCGCGCGTGAAGTCGCGCCACACCTTCACCTGCTCCGACGTGTCCGGATCGAACCCGTCGTCGCGCACCTGCCAGCCGAGGGCCTGGTACTCGGGCAGGCGATCGGTCCCGATCACCTCGTACTTGCCCCGGCCGCGCAGGTGGTCGCCCTTGACGCCGCGCAGCGGCTGGGCGCTGCGGCGCACCCGGTTCATCGCGATGTACCAGGCATCGCTCGCCTGCTTGGAGAGCTTGGGCTTGTAGAAGCGCGGCAGGTACTGGCCGTCCCAGCGCTGCGCCGCCTCCTGCGACAGCATGCCGAGCGCCACCAGCTCCCTGCTTTGATCGCTCATCACCTGGCTCATCAGCGCGGCCAGGCGCACCGCATGCGCCGGCGGGGTGGTGCCCGAGGCCAGCTCCTTTTCGATGATGTCGCTGATCATCTCGCGCTCGCCCTTGTCGAACTGGTTCGTCTCGCGCACCACGGCGACGGCGGTGTCCTGCGCCTGCTGCACTTCGAGCTTCATCTGGCGCACCAGCTTCTTCAGCTCGGGCGACATCAGCTTGAAGTTGAGGCGATCCCACAGCGGCGAGGCCAGGTCGCCGAGCTTCTCGTACAGGAAGTTGCCGGGCGCGAACTGCAGCCGGTTCGTCGGATCGAGCCAGGCCGAGCGCGTCGGGGTGCCGCTCGCTGCGAGGCCGTCGTCGGGGATCAGGCCGCCCGCTGGGTCCGCGTGGAAGATTTCCGCGATGCGGGCACGTAGGGTGTCCAGTCCTTGATCGGCTGTTCGGTTTTGCGCACCGCTTCGTCCACTGCTTGCGCCAGCTCCTGATGCGTTCCGCCCGCCATCGCCGCCTCTCTCACCTCCAGCGGGACCGGCTCGCCGAACATCCTGGAGTAGACGTTCATCAGCGCCGAGAAGTGTCGACCCGAATAGAACATGGAAGGCCTCGTAAGCGGTGGGAAGTTCGCGGCGCATCAGCGCCTGGTCGCCATGATAGATGACCGCCAGGCGGGCGAAGAGTTCGGCCGCCACGCGCTCGGGACCGAGCTTGTACCCCGGCCACATCGGGTAGCTCAGCAAGTCGGCCAGGCCTCGGTTGCTGTCGAAGACCGCCTGGGCCTCGCGCGCGATGTCGCCCCCCGGAAGGAGCCGCTCACTTGTCGCCGAGATGGCGGTGTTGATGCCCACGTGATCGACCGAGTGCATCAGCTCTTCGGCCATCGTCTGCGCCCACTCGGCGCGCGTGAGCCTTGCCGTGGGGCTCCACTCGACGGCTCCGGTCGTCAAGTTCACCCGGGCGAAGGCATTGCCTCTCAGATCGTCGCCGCGCAGCAGGTCGCGGGTGTTGGGCACGTTCATCTTCGAGGCTGCGTCGCGCATGCCCTGCTGCGGCGTGCCGAGCCTGTCGCCCAGCGACGCGAAGTTGTCGAGCACGCGCCCGAGCGGCGTCACGCGACTGCCGAGGCCACGGCTTTCCAGCGAGAGGCCAGCAGCCGGCGGCAGGCGCTCGCTCTGCGCGGGGAAGCGCACCGGCGCCTCGGCGACAGGCGCGGCCTTCCTCGGGCGCAGGTTCGGCACGCGCGTCGGCAGGTTGAGGCTGCTTTCGCTGACGGACTTGCGCACCTCGCGGCCGTCGTCGTCGAACATCTTGATCTGCACCTGGCCGTCCATCGGGCCGCTGATGATTTCCACCGGCCGCCCGGTGCTGTCGGTCACGGTGATGCCGGCGAGCGAGCGCACGGGCTTGGCGAACTGCACCGGCTCGAAGATCCGCAGGCCGTTCTCGTCGCGCGCATCCTGGTAGGGCACGTCCCCCTCGGGCGTGACGATGTAGTAGTCGTCCTCGCCGTGGCGGTGGCCTTCGACCGGCAGCGGGTCGCCGTCGACATAGATCAGCGTGCCCACCGGCGCGCCGTAGCGCAGCCAGCTCGGCGGCGGCGTCGGGTTGGCCTTCAGGTCGGCTTCCAGCTCGGCCAGCGTCTTGCGCTTCTTCTTCAGCACGTCGGCCTGCTGGAAAGGCAGCTTCGCCACGTCGGCCAGGCGCGCGGCGCTCTCCTTGGCGTCCTGGGTCTGCTTTTCCAGGTCGGCGATCGTCTTCAGCGTGTTGCGCAGCACGCCGTCGATCGACTGGATCGAGGGCGAGACGGCATAGGTGCGCTTTCCGACGAGCGTCAGGAGCACGCCGTCGCTGAAGTGCGGCCAGGCGCCCATCAGCTTGAAGCCGTAGACGGTGCCGAGGCGGATCTTGTCGTCGCCCCTCGCCATCTTGGCGGCCTGCAGCGAGGCCAACAGGGCCTCGTCGAAGTCGGCCCGCTTCGTCACCGTCTTGTCGCCGAGCGTGGCCGTGAAGGGCGCATCCTTGCCGGCGGCATAGGCGGCCTGGTCGGCTTCGAGCTTCTTCAGCTCGTCAGCGTTCTGCTCCTGCCTGAACACCAGGTCGCGGACCTTCTGCTTGGCGTCCGAGACTCCGTGCGTGTGCATGCGCTCGCGGGTTTCGAGCTTCTCGACGCCGGCCTTGAGCTTTTCGCGCAGCATGATGCGCGGGTCGCCGCTCGCCTCCGAGAGCGTGTCGGCGATGTCGCTGCCGCCGCCCTCGCCCTCGTCCATCTCCACCGCGTCGCCGTCGATCACGCGCGTGTTCTCGTCGGCGGTGAGGAAGGCCTTGATGAAGCGCTGCTTGACGGCCAGCACCTGCCAGCGGCGGCCGTCGAGCTTCTCGGTGATGTAGCGGTACTCCAGCACCGTGTTCCAGTGGTTGCCCTGGCGCCAGCCGCGCCCGTTGCGCTGCTCCAGCTCGCCCGGCATCCAGGGCGCGTCGAGGTGGTGCATCGCGCGCAGGTTGCTCTGCATGTTGACACCAACGCCGAGCGTGGAGGTGAGGCCGATGACGACCCGAATCTCGGCCCGGTTCATCTTGTCGGCGATGGCCTTGCGCGCTTCCTTCGAGACGCCGCCGTCGACGATCGCGATCTGTTCCTGCGGGATGCCCTGCGCCACCAGCTTGGCAACGATGTCCTTCGCCAGGTTGAAGCGCTGCACCTTCTGCGTGATCTTCGCGCCGTTGGGCAGGGTCTTCGTCGTCGTGCCCTGGTCGCTGTAGCCGCGATCCATGAAGATCACCTGCGTCGCGAGCGGGTGCTCGTCGTAGTGGCCCTTCACGTTGCGCACCACGCGGTTGACCTTGCTGTTCTCTTCGTCGGCCGCGCCCGGGTCGATCAGCCGGATGTCGAGGCCCGCGTTCGCGGCGGCCGTCTCGACGAGCACCGGCGAGGCCGGGTGCCCTGACAGCATCATGTCGCGGCGGTCCTTCTTCGAGGCGTTCTTGAACAGGCGCGACAGCTCGGCCAGCTCGTGCTGCTTGGCGAGCTGCGCCGGGCCCATCCCGGCGGTGTCGGTGACGATCTTCTTGTACGGGCGGCCGATCGGATTGTCCGAGCGCGACGTGAGCAGCTCGTTGCGCTCGGCGTCGGTCAGCGTCGGGTCGCTCGCGATCTTGCCGGTGCTCGTCGGGCGCGGCTTGAACTCGGGCATGTCGTCGGCGAACACGATGTCCATGTACTGGCCGGCCATGCGGCGCAGCTCGGCCACGTTGACGAAGGCGGCCAGGCGCGTGATCGCCTCGTACTCGCC
>Ga0207671_10000331_pt1 | contig 69571 bp, 117 predicted proteins | sample KBSC24metaG_FD_184352 | JGI IMG/M metagenome (GOLD analysis project Ga0207671, IMG submission 184352) | Corn rhizosphere microbial communities from Kellogg Biological Station, Michigan, USA - KBS C2-4 metaG (SPAdes) (version 2) | ecosystem: Host-associated > Plants > Roots > Rhizosphere > Soil... | reverse complement strand
TAACGCCAGGGACCTGAAGAAGATCTCCTATAGTGCCAGCCAATCTAGTCAATGAAGGCAATGCTACCGAAATAGCCTGCCTAGATCTTAGTTGAGAATCTGCTTCTGGAATATTTCCTGGAATAGCATCTGTTGGATTAGTTACTCCTGTCCATCCACCTGTGAATCCACCGACAGGGAACTTAATCGTATTAGGAGCCGCACTTATAGCTCCACTTTGTTGTGCAGTTCCGATAGCTCCAACGGTGCCACTGAGTCCAATAGTAACGGTTTCTGGAAGAGACCACAGAATTCCATTAACATCAGCTACTAAAGCGTTAAGTACCGTAGTTCCTGGGATTCCAGACAGAACTAAAATAGCCGTAGAAAAAGAAGGAGTTTTTCTAGCTATTCCATTCAACTTAATGATACTGTCCAAACCCGATCCGATGGCTGTTAATGGAGATCTCTGATTATAGGCTAATTGACATAGCCCCATATTGTCGTTGATCTTAAGAGTCAGAGCAGTAATCCACTGATAATCAGCAGAATCATTTCCTAGATACGTAGTGGCTCCATAGCAAGCACGATAGGCATCTATCAAAACTTGCTGGACGTCACTAAACACAGGTACTGACAGACCAGCAGCTGTTACCTTCGGTGCGAAGTATGCCATTTAACCCTCTAATTAGAAACTGTGAGAGAGGCTGATGAGCCAGGTGAACTAACAATGTAGACAGTACCAAAAGGAGTAACAGCTTCCGCTGAGAATTTAAAACTTCTGTTTTGGTAGCTAGCCTTTACATTGGTGACTAAAGTAACGAATGGTGACAACTTAACTCTTTGCGAAATCAGATTCACCACGACTTTAAGGTTAACTACACTACCAGAAGACCCGAGGATTCTGTTAAAAAGAGGTAAACCATCTAAAAGATCTAGAAACCACTCACCTTGAAATAGTTTAAGTCGAGTAGCTATTATCTGAGTTACAGCCTGAAGATCAGATATAAAGCTATCTTGACCATTTCCTTGAAGTGGTTCCCACGTGACAGGGTCTAAAGCCCTAACTGTGATAGTTGCCATTATGGTGTCACCGGTCCTGAATCACTTCCACCCGTTGCTACTCCTGAGTGGGTATGTAGTAAGAAGACTTTACCGTCAATAGTGGTGTTGTCATCATCACTAGTGATAGTTACTTTCTTACCATGAATGTCTATATCTCCGGTTGAAACAAGATCAATTGCAGGAGCAGTGATAGAAATCTTAGAAGGACTGAGATCGACCACCACAGTAAGATCATCTGACCTAAGCTGGACAGAAGATGTTGAATAGTTAGGAATATTGTTAGGCTGAGACCAGGGGCCAAATAAAGCCATCGCATCAGAAAGATCATGGCGACGACGATCAGCTTGAGGCTGTAAACCTCCATTTTGCCACCACCCGTCTATACACATATCAGAGAAAATTAGAAGACATTCAGTTCCTTCGACTATAGGAAAAGTAAGAGACCATCCAGGAACTCTCATCATCATAATTGGGACATCTTCTAATTTGTCTATAGACTCATCTGTTGGAATATTTTGAGTTACTCCTGGACTAGGAGTAGCCCTAGTTGACGGAGGCGGCTTAAGAACAATTTCTTTGATAGCGATTTGAACAGTAACAGTTTGAGCCACAGGATCAAAAGAGACTACGTACGCAGGTATTGCCGTTCGAAGCATACAAGCCCATTGCCACAAAGCTCCTTCAATTGCTTCTGTCGATAGACCTAGTCTCTCTTGAATTGAAAGCATTTTTAGTTTCCTGTCGGGTCGGACTGTCCACTCTGACCAAGAAGTTGAATAGCAGTAAGAATCTGTGCTACTCCAGTAATATCCGTATACCACTCATTACCTCTAGTGTCTCCTCTAATACAGACTCCAACAACGACGTATTGGTCTACTAGAGGTAGAGGAGGAAATGATCCTCTCGGATTAGGAGCAATTGGAGCTTGACGTATATATTGCATGGCCAGTCCGACTTTGACTAGTGGCGCTACTACTTGAACTAAAGGATCTATGAGTATCCTAAAGTCAACACCAAGTTGAGTCTGTCTAGGTTGACCAATAAGAGTAAAAGACGTCTTACCTGCTGTTTGAGGTGGAGGACCCAGAGGAATCACAGGGGCATAGGTTCCTACTAATGGTCCTGTAGGCTGCTGCATAGTATCTACATTCCAGTGGGTAGCATCAAACCAAGAAAGACAATTAGATTGCTCCGCTAATCTATTGAGGTAGTGGTGGGGATTTCCAAAATAAGTCTTCGCTCTTGGTAAGTTACCTGATCCTCGTTGTGGTTTAGCTGCAGAAAAAGCGGATTGGATTTGAGACTGTTTGATTCCAATTTTGTTAATGGCATTTTCTGCGATGAACTGAGCTTGGCTAAATTGAGTGGACCTAGCTGGCAATGTGGCATTTAGAAAGTTCTGAGTAGTCAAAGCTCGGTTTAAGAGACAATGAATAATCAGCCTCTGATCAACAACGTCAGGTCTATCTTGGATGGTAAAGAATATCGGTCCATTCCATATCACAGGAGGTATAGAAGGATAAGGGTAATCAAACTGGTAACCTGCTGACAGAGTTACCATATCTCCTTCTTGAATTATTGCTTGATACAGATTTATTCCTTTGGAAGGACCTGATGAAATAGGACCGTTAGCATTCCAGATAGTAATCTCAGCATGCCATAGGGCAGAAAAAGCAAGTTGAGTTACCTCGAAAGTCATTCGTAGTGGCTCAGGTTCAAAAGTGTCACTCGTGATAACGATAGGAGTTCCTGCACTAGGACCCGTGTTGGGAGTAACGGTCAAAGACCACGCCCTCCCAAAGAACGGAATCTTAGAAGATGCTATCGCAGTTGACATTTAATCACCCAATTGATCATTTTGTTTAATACCAGGGTCACTCCAGGGAAATCCAGGGATACCAAGGGTTTACTTGTGCATACAGGTAATGTATAATTTATCATCCAGTATTTGCACACTAGACCTAAAAGAGCGGTGTGTCATCCACCCAGAGCTGAAAATCTGTTCCTAGATTCGTATCATTCGGGTAGTCTAATCCGCCAAATCCTTCTTCACCACCATAAGGACCAGCACCATAGAATCCTTCTCCATATCCAGTGTTACTACCAGTTTTAGGAAAAAGATTAGACACATTCACTATGTACCAGCTTCCTATCTTAAGATAGGCCTGTTGAGCTAATATATTAGCAGCTGGATAACTTCCTGTTAGCATTGGAACTGAGTCTATAAGAAGATTTCCACTGGCATCAGATATGCTCAAAATCCAGTACCCAGCCATCTGATTATACTTCACAGCTACGTTTAACTGTAAAGATACTCCATCAACAGTTAAAAGAACAGTAGCCTGCTGATTAGGAGAAATAGTCAAAGGAATTACTTGAAGAGACATCCTATCTCCTAGTCTAGAGTTCTGCTCCAGTTATTACTACTAACGTCTCCTGATCCTGGAATTTGTGGATAAGTTTTAACACCCGGATAAAGATCAGAGGGTAAAGCATTCTGCTCTAATTGGGCTGAATTTGGAGCTCGAGATTGAATAACTCCATTGGAAGTTGAATCAGTGGACTGAGATCTTGCACTAACTGACTGAACAGAAGTTACACTTGCCGATAGTGTTTCTTCTAAAACTATCGATGCCTTTAAAGCATGTTTAGTTTTGTTATCATCTGGCGCCGTAGCATCCAGAACTAGACAGTTAATGTAAGTATCTAATCTAGTAGTTAGTGTTATAAGAGTCTTACTGATCTGAAGACTCTTAATTACCTGCCAAGCAGATATACTCTTTGTAGAAAACCCGGTCCAAACTCCTTGAGAATAGGACGCCATAGCATCTGACATTCCAATCTCTAACGTCACCCTAGCAGGTTCGATATAAGCGTGATCTGATATATTAGCGCCTGTTAGAACAGGATGAGAAGTTTTTCTTAGTCTTCTAGCGTGTGTCAATCTAAAAACAGCGTCAAAGACGTAGTCAACTTGAACTGGAGAACCTTGTCTAGCACTAATTGTAAATGGAGGTTGAATCACACTTAAAATAGTTAGAGCTGGTTCTGAGTACTGAGGAGGAGTCCATATTCCTCCTGCGATGTCTAATTGAGGATTTTCACTGGCTCCAAATATCAGTTGCTCAGAAGTAAAAGCAGCTAATGAAAGAGCTGCAGGTAGAAACATTCCGCTTGACATTAGTGAAAAGCTCCTCCAGCTGTTTGAGCCATCGTTCGTTGGTCTCTGCCCCTAAGAACTTCCATCAAACCATCAGAAACCATTTTACTTCCTTGAGCAGGAGAAGTACCTGGAGGAATAGTTATCTGCTGGTTATGGATGATAATATCTCCACCACCCATCTTCCCTTCCCAAGTCTGCATACCAGCAGCGTAATTCTTGTAGCTATCTTCATAGTATCCACCACGTTTCAGCGCAGCCGCAAAATGGTCTATGTCTTTAGCTTCTAGAATTCCCTGGTCTTTGTACCTCTTGCTGGTAAGGATTTTCGCGTAGTCAGAAGCAAATTCGTCCAGAGTAGCATACTGCTTATATGTCTTATCTCTGTTTTCAATACCAGCAGCATTATTCTTCGATTTAAAAACAGAACTAGAAAAACCACCAGTCTCATGAGCCCACTGATCTAGAATTAGATTAGATGGAATTCCTGTCTTACTAGAGACCATTTCCGCAAGAGATCTCATGCTAGTAGTCCCTGCTCCTGAATAATTCATAGGAGCTTTAGACAGAACTTCAGATCTAATTGGACCATGAGTATCATTGTACTTATTTACAGCTGCAAAATCAGAATTGTCATAGTGACCTTTACTAGAGAAATAGTCTCTAACATCGGCTGCGGTAGAAACAGCTTCATCAGCAGCTTTATTTAAGTAAAGCTTGGATTCTTTGATTTTTTGATCATTGAAAGTCGCCATTCCACTAGCAGCATCAAAAGCAGCAATGGCGCTGTTGGCTATGGACATGAAAGCATGACCACCAATCTTTCCAATCAGATCAAAAGAGATGATCACTTTTGTGACTAGATTGACGATATCATCTAAAGTTCTTAGAAGACTCTTAGCACTAACATCGGTAGTGGTTATTGAGTCATCTCCACTTAATGCTCCAAACAGATACTGAAAATCTCCCGCAGCTGTTTTAGCCATATCTCCTATATCTGAAATAACTATTTTAAAGTCAGTCCAGATAGGAAGAAGATCAGAAGATACTTCATCAGAAATTCCAGGAAGATTTGTAGTGAACCACTCATTAAGATCCTGTAGTTTTCTGAGGGTATCATCACTGCTATAGCCAGCTTTTTCGAAAAGTTTAGAAATCGTTCCACCAAGAAGAAATTCAAACTCAGTAGTAAATCTCTTTACTTCCATCCGATAGTCTCGGATTCTCTTCATGTTTTCATCGAAACTACCACCCATGGCTCTTCCGAGCTTAATATTCTGCTCATACAGAAATTGAAATCTCTTGTTAAGCTCGGGGTCATACGCTACCTCATCTATGGTAGCTCCTAATTCATCTAGAGAAACCTGCATAGCACGGGCAGATTCCTTAGTCATCATCATACGAAGACCAAGTAACCTGTACGATTGATCTGTCATAGCTGTCTTGTCAGCCAAGCCGATGAGGCCTAGGCCAATAGCAGATAATGCACCAACAGCTACTGCTTCAAATTTAAGAAATCCGGATGCAGAGCCTAGAGTGAAACCTTCTACGATTTTCTGAGAATCCTTGAGCACAAATCCAAGTTTGTGAAAAGAGGCGGTGTCTGGTAAGGCTCCAACTCTTATAAAATAACTTTCAAGGATATTCTCAGCCATGTTCCTGCGACCTTCTCCAGGCTGCAGCCCGGTTTTCATTCTCTAGTCGAACGTCTAGAAACTCCACGATATCAAAAAGATCATCTATTGTGTATGTTCCGTCGAATGTTTCGTGGAGTCTCCAAAATCCCGCTTGAACCGGTCTCATCAGAAACGGATCCAATGTAGGATATTCTGTCGGTTCCCAGTTCACTTCTGGTTGTTCAGTGAATTCGACTCTGGGCCGACTAGAAAAGGGGAAAGACTGAACGCCAGTGATTCTGCTAGAAGTTTCATTAATTCATCTGCTTCTAGAGGTAAGGTAACTACTCCACTAGCTCCTATAATAGGAGTAGGAAAAGTGTTTCCCTCTTTATCATCTAAAAAGTAGACTCGTCTTAAAGCTTCACTTTCTATCACTGTGTATTCTTCTCGAGGTAATTTTCCTAGAGCGTTCATCATGGTTCCGCTGTCAGCTCTGGCCGCTAAAGTAGTATAGAGCCAGCATGCTGTTCGAGGATCCATCTTCTTAACCTCGAAAGTTCTTTCCCCCACCGTTATCTGTCTTGAAGTTTGCCGATTTTCCACTTTCGATCTCCTAGTTCTACATCGTTATGACATTGGCTGCCATAAGTTTCCAGGTAACGAAACCACCTGAAGGACCATATGGCTTGTCAGGAATTTTCTGAGGAGTAACACCAGTTAGAATGTGAGTAGCCCCGCTAAGGAGATCAACAACTTTAATGGCTCCAGTTGCAAATCTCTGAGCGTTTTGATTCTCACTCAAAGTAAACTTGATATTAGCCCAGTTTACTAAGAATTGGTGTAAGGTACTATTCTGCTGAGTCTCAAACGTGAATGATCCATTGCTACCAGAAACATAGCTGACCATGACAGTGCCATCTGCGGCAACATCATGAACAGTACGGTCGATGCTATAGTCGACCGTAATGTTCTTCACGCCTTGCTGACCCTCAAATGGAAATGTTCCGGCATCAGGATCCGTAAACGCTCCCACAATACTCTTAAAGGCATAGGTTGTCATCTATATTCCTTTCTATGCTTGGACCAGAACTTCAATTGTGACGAAGTGAACAGCCCCAGCCTCGATAAGTGCTACATAGATTGGAGGAGCTTTGCGGGCCTGAATGTCTGACTGACTCATACTGCTGTATTTAGGAGTCAGAACAAGGTAGCCAAGTGGAAGAGCAGTACCAGCAACTAGTTTACTGCTCCCAACATCGATGGTTTGACCTTCCCATATTCCGCCGGCAATGAATCCCGTATTCGCTGACTGAGCCAGAGCATCTTCAACAGCCTGTACGAGAATCTGTTGACCGGCATCTGTTTGAGGAACTTTGGGAAGTGTTGTCAACTTATTTAGAACATTGAATTGAATGTTAGCAGCTAGTACATCAAGCCCTACCATCTGGTCCATAAAGACCAGGTCTGCCATCATTGTTCCCTGTTCAAGAATGTTGAACTTGTTGGCATAATTCAGATAAAGGTTACCGTTAGGACCTTCACCTGGAGTAGTACCTTCAATCTTTCCAACTTGACTTGAAGTCAGAGGCTCTACGAAAACATTCACCAGAGGAAGTCCAGCATTAAACTTCATGGTGAAAGAAGAATTTGAAAGTTGAGTATTAGAACCCATTGCTCTGCCCATAACAGCAGCAGCGAAATAAGGTTGGTTAGGATACAAGCCACTCTGAGTTGTAGCGTACTGCATCCAGGTTCTACTAGAATTGGCGGCAAATATCTGCAAAAGAACATTGCCGGCAGTTCCTGTTGGAACATCAGCATCAGATGTTACACCCATGTACAGAGTTCCAACTTGAGTCTGAGTCCATGCGGCAATTGCAATGTGGTCAGCCTTAGCAGCTCCACACACCATGCCAGGATACCACTCAGCATTTGCAAGTCTACAGTACTGAAAAGCCTGAAGAGGAGTTTCTCCAATAGCTGAGATATCCACTAGCAATCCAGTTCCAACAGATGGACTTACTGCGGCCGTAGTTTCTCCAGTACCAGTAGCATAGCCAGTTCCTTGCTTACCAGAAACTATTCCAATAGACGATGGGATTCCTGACGCAGCCGCTAGAACAACACCTACACCGCCAGTTCCACCAGAAATTGAGAACGTATCACCAACAGCCCAACCAGTGCCAGGAGTATTTATTGCAATGGTCTGAAGAGCAGTAGCATCTAATCTACCGACTAGAACGGCTCTTGGAGGCTGAGGTTGTGCAAAGTAAAGGCCAACTGCTATATAAGCAGGATCTGTTAAAGTGAATCCATCAGTTAGCATCTCAGAGGACCAATTTCCTTGGAGATACTCTCGAACCCGTTCGGAAGATGGAATATGAGCTGAAGAATCAACGACCAGCCCTTTATTGAAAGTAGGTGCGGATACTTGAGGTGAATTGGTCACCACAGTTACGTCCGCAATGATGCTAAGAGGTAACGGATTGGATGACATACTTTAGTGACTCCTTACGTCGTAACTGTGTTATGGCGCAGTGACCGTAAAGTCGGTTTCTAGACCAGTTTCGTTATAGATCTTAACTTCAACAGATTTCACAGTACCAACAGTAAGTGTTTCTGTGATTTCCTCATTAAAGTCGATCCGCATATCCTGTCTTTCCCACCACTGACCTTGGAATTTCTCAGGACCTCGAGAAGGTTCCTCAATTGATGGATTGATGTACAGTTTACTGCTTGCTAGATACTTTGTAGCAAATTCTGACTTAATCAACCCTGATTGAATCAGTTTACAGTTTCCAGTAGAACTAGGCCCATAGAAAGTCCAATGACTCGTCCAAGTTCTAGTGAAGACATCCGTAAAAGTCCCAGTCTGCCCAGAAAATTGATTATCTCTAAGTCTGGAATACTGAGAATCTTCTGTAGTGCACCTTATGAAAGCAGTGTCCTTATCTATAGAAGGACCTGGTTGACCTTGTCTAAGCCAACCGATTCTTACTTTAGCAAAAGCTAGAGAATCAGTAAATGTCAGTTGAGATACTCCGCTTTGCGTAGCACTATTACTTAATGTTACTAGCCCCGCTAGTGAGTCAACCGAAACCACTGTAGCTCCTGGTAGAATACCAGTACCAGAGACAGACTGACCAGGGTAAATAAGCCAAGTGTCATTTGGAAGATCAGGTTGACTAGGAAGAACAACGTCTACACCATTTGTAAGAGTCACATCTATGACTAGTGGAGATGCTAGAATTCCCAATAATTGAGCAGCCACAAACTGAAATAAAGTTTCAACTTCTTTATCAGTATGAGCGTCTGAAGTGAATAAGTTCCCATCAGGATATTGGATACTCTGCATTAGTTACCAGCCAATCTGACTGCGATCGCTTTCCAAAAATTACGGTTCGGGTATGGTCCAACGTGTAAAACTCTCCAAGAAGTATAACCCCAAAGAATAATATCACTTACTCTTTGAGTAGGATCAACACCATCAGAAGCTCCAGCATTTGGATCTCCTTGCTCATCATCTAATTGAGTAAGATAAATTCTCTGCTGAGAGTGAAAGACCATTGCCCCGGTTACTCGGTCAGCCTCTGGAATTATGTCTAAATCCTCTTCACTAGCTACTGAAACTACTCCATAGCCAGGAATAGTTACTGAGGAAGTAACCCAACCACCAAGTTGAAATGAGCCAGTAGAACGAGAAATCTGGTATCCTTCAGATAAGACGCCATCGTCTACTACAAAAGCTAGATCATCTACTTCACTCATCTGGGATTCTCTCTTCTCTTAACAAGTAGGTTATAGCTTTTCTCATGGTGTTCGTGAAGATACCAGGAGAATCAAAACCCTTCATTCTGATAGTAGCTGGACTGTTACCAGGCCATCCATTAGCAGGATTCTCAAACCAGTCCCTAGCGGCTTGTGAGGCAAGTATTCCTACTTTCTTCAGAATTGCCTGAGCCTGTGTAGTCTCTCCTTCTACCTGAAGCTGAGAGGCCTGCGCCAACATTTCAGAAATTTTCTTCTTTGTAGGAGGATAAAAAAGAGAAGCCTTCAGAACAGATCTTGGAGGTTGCTGTTTTAGTGGAGAACCCTTCTCGAACAACCTTAAAAGGTAAGCATTGCCAAGAGTAGATCTTTTCTTGAGTTTAACTAGTGTCTTTTTCTTAAGAACACTTGATTTCTTAGTAGAAGTGAATTTTTCGATCCTCTTCTGAATTTCTTTTCTCCTACGGGCTGCTGTTGAAGTATCTCCTGGAATGCCCACCAGAAGCATAGAGGAACCAATTCTCTTGATTCCCATAAAGAAATCTTGAGCATTTCCCTTCTTAATTACTTCAACAGAAACTTTTTCTCGCTTAGGAGTTTTTGACTTTTCTAGCTCAGCCGCGGCTTCTTTACCGCGTTTCTTAGCTCGCCAATACTCTAAATCGTCTCTCCTAAAATTGAAAGCCATTTAGGGCACCCATATAGGTCCGGCACAAGTAGACATAGCTACTGTGATAAACAATTCTCCATACTGAGTTTCGCCCCAAGCACCCCAATTCTCCCAGCCGTCAATCACCTTTGAACTAGCACTTACATCGCCAGCCGCTCTGTGGACGATAATTCCTTTAGTCAATCCAGATGAGGCTACTTGAGCAGCCGTGATATTAGGACCAGCTTCTGTTCTTAGGTAGAGAGTAATGTAATGTGCCACAAAATAAGCTACCTGCATGATCCACATCTGCTTATATCTAGCCTGCATCACACAAGCTAAAGCAAGCTGAAGATAAGTCATCATCACAATCAAAGGCGCCCACGGTGCTTTGTATACTGTGAGAGAAGTATCATTAGCGGTAGCTACATTTGTAAGAGTAATTGTTCCGGTGCCTGTGTTTATGGACTCAACCAAAGTATCTTTCGGAATGGAATTAAGATTTACTACTAATTGACCTACTTTAATTCCAGCAAGTTGCTGTGAAGTCAAGCCAGAAACTATTGGAGAATTTAGAACTATGACAATTGTAGTAAGTTCAGTAGGCGGGCCAAAGAATTTAGGATAAATAGACAGAAAATCAGTTAGGGTGTACTGTGGGTTTCCAGAGAATACCATTCCAGCTGCCCCGCCGAAATACATCAGAGTAAGGCCACCGAAATCTACTCCGGCAGTGCCGTACAGCATGTCATAGAAACCTGCTATATCTGGAAACCCATAGTTACCCATGATTACTCCTTACCTTCTTCCTCTACTTCTACTTCTTCATCAAGTTCACCTGATTCTTCATCAGAAACTTCTTCAGCAGTAGGAATTAAGGAAGGAACTTCCTGCGCAACCGGAGTCGGCGTACCTTTAGCTTGCTGATTAGCATCAGCCGATGTAACGACTGGTGCTTGTGGAATCTGAGAGGTGGTTGAAGAAGTCTGAAGGGGAGGATCTTCATCTTCAAGAGGCTTAATCGGACGCTCTTCTCCCTTAAGCTCTGATTGTGACCTTGCGTCTTGAATTTCCTCATCCGTTGGTCTTTTGCGTTTCTTTCCGAATTCAGTTATGGTTCCATCGTCAAACAGCATTCTGTTACCCGGATGATCGAGAACATCATTGGGAACTCTAACAGTAGTGTTAGCCGGAACGTGAAGAAGGCCATGATGATCTGCTCTCGTAGCTTCTTGAGACTTTGAGTGTAGATTAACATGCCGACTAGACCTAATAATCATGTGACTCTCCTTAAAAAAATGCGGGTCCCCTGAGACCAGTAGAGACCCGCATGTTCCTTGCCAGGAAAAGGTTAGCAGCCGTAGAACAAACCAACGGTCGTAGGCCGGTTAATCTTGACTACTCCGATATTCGCCAGGTACAAGAATTCGAAGCATCCAGATACGATCGACGGAGGCGCACCAAACCGAGTGAGCTCCTGAGGAATACCCAAGCTCAGGCAATCCTTATCGTACTTGTAGGCGATGATTTCCTGTGAAGTACTTGGACCCTGACCATCGAGCCATGCCGGCAGAGGATAGAATTCAGGTTCAATTCCAAAAGCAGCACCAAGATAATTCCTCTTGACGTAATCTGCGATTGAAGCATAACCCTGAGTTCCACCAACAAGCGCCATTGGCTGAGTCAGAATGATGTACTGAGTTGGCGGAATAAGGAATCGATCAGGCATAGCGCCAGGGGCGTTACCAGAAGCGTTCCAAATCGTTAGAGCCATGAAGTTAAAGTCACCGAGAATCGCAACAGGAGTCTTCGTTGACCAGGTAATGGTAGAACCAGTACCAGTGGCAGGAAGAGCTGTTGCAGTCGAAGCAGGATTGTTTACCAATCCATAGATTCCCGCGAAGCCAGCATATGCCCGGCGATCGAGAGTCTTGCTGTAGTCAACGCGAACACCCTTATCCAGGAGGTCCTGAGGACTACGGCCGACCTGTGCCATACGCAAAGATTCCACGATCGGAATCCGAACGCGTACTTGGTACGGAAACACGGGCCAGACGTCCTGATTGTTGTTGTATTCGATTACGCGAGAATCGTTGGTCTGAGATCCTGCTGAGTTATCAGCCGGCCCGCGAAAATCTACGTTGTGGGCGATATGGTTCATGATCCAACCACCGCCGCGATCAATGGGAAGATCGCGAAGATAGGTGTAGTTCTCCAAAGGCAGACGAACCACCGGATCTAGTTTGGCAAGCTCCGCCATAAGAAAAGTCTGTCCCGTTGCAGCCGCAGCAGCATCAGAAAGGACTTTTCCACTCCGCAGAGCTTGAAGATTCTGCTCATATTCACGTGGATTTAGACTCATTGTATTCTAATCGACCTTTCTTCCGCTTTACGGGATCTGACGAGCAAGAATGGTAACCTGTGCTGTGCCATCTACTTCCAGGAAACCAGTCTTCCATTTAAAGTTGGGGTAAAGGACTGAGTTACTACCATCAGCCAAAGCCTCAAGAGCACCGACAACGCCACTCGAAACAGAAGCATTAAGAACAGTTCGAATGTAAACGTTACCACCGGCAGTCGGGGTGCCGTGAGGGCAATAGACGTTGATAGTACCCTGAACAAGGAGATCACAAGGCTGACCAGGAAGATAAGATCCTCCAGGAGTAGGTGCCCCATTAGTTCCTTGAACATTGTACGTCGGGTTGATATTCACGTTACTAACAGCGATTCCTACAGGAACACTGGCAGTCAACGTACCTGAACCTGCGATAAACGAAGCAACACTGGAATATGTGTTGTCCGTGTTAAGAACGGCAGTTTCACCGAACGCGATACTTAGAGTATCTGTCGGCTTTACTTGCCTCTCGGACCGAAGGGAATAGCCTTCGCTGCTGATGCTCCCGACGAATCCTAGGTACAGTCCTTTTACAGGGATGACTGATGCTGGCATGTTTTGCTATTTCCCTTCCTTGGCGACGCAGTTCTGCTGATGACGCTCCATGCCCTTACGGTACGAAACACCATCAAAACAGGTGCAGGACTTCATTTCATTCGGCCTAGAATCAACAGCGCCGATTCCATCCGGAATTCTTGAAGTGGTAAGAACTTTGTACACGTTACCACCAGAGTTATTCAGACTCTTGACCATGCCATTGTAACTATCGATAGCGGCCTGCTGGTCAACAGTCCGTTTCTCCCGGGAAATTGTTAGGAAGCTAGCAACTAGGGGACGAATTGCCTTGACGTGACCGAGAATAGAATCATTCGCAGCTTTCAAAACGCTTGCTCCCTTGTTGTCAATACGCTCAGGCTCTGTTCCGTCCATGGCGCCTTCATCCTCATCAGCAGCGCCATCATCCTTTGCGCCCTTTTTCTCTTCTTTAGCTTTCAGCTCTTCGAGAGTTTCTTTGCCCTCATCAGCTGCTGAAGTGGAATCTTCACCAATCATATCTCCAAGTGCTTTCCGATGCATTGAGCGATCAGCATCATTGCTAGCGTGAAGCATCGCGTCTAGAGCGTCGTGAGCTCCTTTGTGATGCGTCTTGTTTGCTTCGTCACAGGCTGGGCACGTTGTAGCATCATGTGCAGCATCTACTGCAGCAGCTGTTACTGTAACCTTCCCCTTATCCTTGTCATCCTTTTCTTCGCCTTTAGAATCCGTAGCTAGAAGAGTATGACCAATCAGTGCTAGATCCTCGTCCGAAGCGTCAGCAATAGCAGACTTAACGCCCCGTCCGAGAATCAGATCACGTAGGCTCATAGTGCTCCTTTTCTGAGTTTTGATTTCGGGCGGGGCCGCATCCTGAATTGCAATTCGGTCTCCGGCCCTGCCAGTTGGTACCACAGCCACATGATTCCCTCTAATTCGATACATTGAGATGGAACCATCAGCAAGTCTCTTGAGGCGAAGAATGTATCCGCAACTTACGTCACGTATTCCATTTTCCGGGTCTCCCGTAGGTCTGACCTTTTCGATCAACTCGGGATTCTTAATGACAAGGTTTCCCTGCAGCGTTACATTGCCATCAGGAGTATCTGGACCTTGTGTGACATTTTGTATGTGACCGCAATTGAATTCTTCGTCGTTATCAACAATTAGGACATTACCCTCCGTATTAGGATGAGTGTCTGTAACTGTCTTACCTTCGAATGAAGTAATCGTGTCAGGGTGAACTACCTCTTCTTTGGGCCTAAGAACTTTATATTTTAGATTAGGGTCCAGTCCCCATGAATCTGTAAAGCCAGGAAACCCTTCAAGTTCTCTTCCAAAATATTCTTGGTATCCGCTACGGCAGATGGGTACATTCTTACAGATTAAATACCCTTCTGGAGTCATCTCCATATTCGGACTAAGTATTAGACCATAGAAAAGAGATACTTGCTCTTTAGCCATTACTTAATCCTTTCTGCCTCGAATGGCCCTCCAGAGTACTGCATAGGTATATGACTTTGACCCTGAGCTACAGCATAAGGAGGACCATAGTTACTCATTGAAAACGGAGAGTCGGTGATAGGGATATGATGTGAAGAAGAATCTTCTGGCGTCAGATCACGTACAGGGCCAGTGGAACAAGCACTGTACCCTCCATTCATTGGTGTCATTAGCTTCCTCCTTGTCTCTTGGGTAGTTGTGCGCTAACCTTAACTGAAGGGTCTTGATAAGCAGACATTCCCAGACCAGGAGCGGGGCTTATCACGGCACCCGAGTTACCTCCGCCATTTCCACCGTTAAGATTCATTTTAGAATCGCTAACGCTTTTGTGTGGAAATTGACTGAAAACTGAATTACCTAAATCCATGTGTTACTCCTTAATCCAGGATTTCGAGAAATTGTGCCTTTGTTAGATTTTCTATTCTCTCATTTAGATAAACTCTAACTCTAGCTACGCCATTGTGGAATAAATCGTCCACAGAAAAAATAGGTTCAGGACTGCAACGACAGCCAGGACAATGACCAGGTGAATAGTGTCCTAGAGAAGCTGGAGCGCCTATTAAAGCTTCTGGAGAAGGAAGATCTCTCCAAAATACTACCACTCCCTGCATCTTTCGATGAGACGCTCTGACATGAGAATCATGAGAAGTAACCCAGAAGAAGCAATTTATGTTGAGATCAGATGATCTTGCCTCAGTTAGCTCAGAATTTATGAGGTGAGGATTCTGATTAGAGATCATTGAGATATTTCTAAGGACGTTTGCTATAAAACTTCTCCTTAGAATATGGAACACCCCTTGTTCCGTAGCTCCTTGAGATCTCGCATAAGCTGCTTGACTCGCAAGTCTTCGTGAAATTCTTTCAGGAACAGAAGAAATGGCTTCAGTAGTTTCATGAATCTGTTGAGTGATTGTCTTACCTATAGTTCCTCTTTTAGTTTCATTGAGGTAGGGTACAATCCGACTCCCTCCGCGTGTACTACGGGCAGCTTCACGCCAGCCATAGACGTTATGGATATTGATATTTCTTACTAGAACCATTGACATCTTTTGTGATTCTAACTTGAAATCAGGGTCCCTTCCAGCGAAAGCTAACTCATTTAGCCAATCATCTATTTCTTCGTGACTTTTACACTGTCTGAGGTTTCGCTGTAAGACAGTGGCTACTGCTTTTCTAAACGAAGCTTCGAACCGACGCGGAACTAGAAAAGGCGACGTTTTTGGAGAGTGGGAGGTTAAGGTTTCCATGCTTCAGCCACCTAATGAAATCCTGCATAGACAAGTCTACCATACTGTAGAAAATCTGGTTACTTTTGTCATGGCCCGACATGTAAGTAGTTAAAGCTTCTTCCTTAGAGGGAAACCCTAACATAACTTTATGCTCGTCAAATACATCAGTAGCATGAAGATGGGTCTGATTTACTACATAGACTCTCGTAGATTCAGGATAGTCTCCAATGTAGCAGTCTATCTCATCCCCATCAGCACCAATGTATCCAAAAATGTAACCGTAGTCCGCAGGACTTTCTCCCTTCCAAGTTTTTCCGCTTCTAATAGCTCCTTTGGGAAACTCAATAGCACAGTTTAGTGGTCCTACTTTCTTCTCTGAGACAATTTTCGGAGGAGTTCCGATTGGAAGCTGCATTCCTTATCCTCCTATCTTTTTGGTTTCTTTGTCTCATGTTTAACAGAGTGCTGCATGGATTGGTGAAGAGATTTAGTAGTGCTTGATGAGTTAGTTCCAGCACTTCCTTTAGAAGCAGCTCCACCAGGTCCTTCAGTCAATCTACGGCTCTTGTGCCAGATTAGACCTTTAACTCCAACAGGTTTGGCTTCGACGGGAACTTGCTCACCTGAACGAGCTCCAGGAGTGCCATCAGGAGGATCTTCACCCACTGATACTCCACCTACTGTATCTTCATCGTTGCCATCAGGATCAAATTGAGCGCCAAGCATAGCCTCTGAAGCATATAGGTCGGGTGTAGCAGCGACAGCTTCCTGTGGAAGATTAAACAATCCATGAGTACCAGAGCCAGTAGCAAGCTCAGTACGGGCCTCTTTCTTAGTGAGGAGATCAGCGTTGTAAGCCATGAGTACAGACTCAACAGCCGATTTCGCAAGATCATAACGCTCCTTTTCAGTAAGAGCCCTTATTGGAGTCCAATGATACACTAAATCTTCAGGAACTTTCCCGAAGATAGACATACACATTACTGGAAGCAACTTATCTATGACTGGATTGGCTTCTGAAATTCTTTTCTCTTCAATCATGTTATCGTATAACTGAAGAGAAGCGCCTCCGTTGTTCCCCATCTCGCCGCCCATACCCTGGTTTCGGCCAAAGATTACCTCATAGGGTATGCCCGTTGCCGCCGCAAGATCCTTCATGAACTCTCGGTAGACGTCAGAAACTCCACCAAATCCGTAGCTCTTATTTTCGAGCTTTCCGTCCTTACCGAGAATCAAAAGTCCGTTGTTGTTCAGTTGCTGAGAAATCATCTCCATACGGTTAACAAACATGTTAAACGCATCATTAGATGTTCCTGCACCAGACATCATGGTGGCTAATTGAGGTTCTGACAAAGCCATTACCTGGGCGCGCGTCAATAATGATACGATATTCCATGAACTGTAATCTCTCTTCTTCAGCTCATCGAATATTACTTCTACTTCTGACATGCCCCAGTACAGTTCAACCTGAACTTCCCATTGAGGAAGTTCTCTTCCAGTAAATCGTAAAACTCTAGAATGGTGAACCGTAACATTACCCGCATCCATGATGCAGTTGTAATAAGTTGGAAGTCCGAAAGACTCAGGATCATTGATGTCAGAATTGATCTCAGGTCCCGGAATGATGCCTGACCACCTATCAAGAACGATGAGGCCTTTGTAAGCCCCGACTTGAACGTCATCTACGTCAAGAGGCTTCCGAAGATCATCATGACCGTCTAAAACCATGATGGCGCCAGCGCCACCAAACAATCTACCCCACTTAGCTAGTGACCGAAGTCTGGTAATAGTTCTAGTCTTCAGAAGCATGTTGCGAAAAGCAGATACTTGCTCAGGAGAAACATCGAAATCTAGAACAGGAAAAACTTTGAACACGTCATTTGCGACTTGATCAATAATTTTACGAACAATCCATGAGCTTCTGTATAGACTCAGTATCAAAGGATACTGCTCAGTCAAACGAACTAAAGGATAGTTTCCACTGTTTACTAGATTAGGAGTACCATTTCCAATCCTAGCAGGAACATTTTGATAGCTATCAGCCATCACGGGCTGAAGGCTTCTGAGCATATTGAGGTCTAGAGCTGCGTCTAGACTATCAACAGTCTCAGTCTTCTTCTTCCTACTAGCTCTTGGCATCTTATGCTGCCTTTCTCATGTCTGCTACTTTCTGAATGTTTAGAGTTCTCCACTCAGGATATAGATACGTGAGTCCGTACCGATCAGCATCCATAGCGTGGTCATTTACTTTGAGAGGTCTTTCTGTTCCGTCTTCGGCAGCCTTAGCATCCCATGCGTAAAGACCTTTTTCACGTCTGAACTGGGTGCAATCCTTATGAACTCTGCGATTTCCGGTTGCCTCAACTTCAGAGACTCTATGGATTCCGTCGAGAACGTCGTTGTCAGCGTCAATAACGATAAATCCTCTTTGGATGAGTTCGACTTTGAAGGAGGTTGCTGAGGGGTCCACGACAAGGATTGGACGCGACGGAGCAACACGGCGTGACTTCTTAATAAAATTCTCGAGATCGTCAGCATATTCCCTATCAGTCTTCTGTTTCATTTCCTTAACAGAATCCCAGTAGTACTCTCTATCCAACCAACTTACTTCACCGTCATCGAAATACTCTAAAAAGACGCAAGGGTTATGCGTGCCATAGTCGATGGTGATGATGTGCTGCCTGAATCCACCTGAAGCGTACAACGTAGGTGGCCTTGTACTGTCATCATAAAGAAACTTATCATGCCAACTATCTTTGTAGATAGCACCTTCAGCCACAACCCATAGCCCAAGGATATATCTCTGGTAGTAAACGCCCTTCTGAGAAGAGATAATCTGTCTCTTAGAAACAGGGTCCAGATTAGGGTTATCATCCAGAGTGAAGTGAATAACCTCTAAGTCACTATCAAAGTTATCGTTGTTGATAACATCGGTGAAAAGATAATGCTGAGGCGTACCTGGGTTGGTAGATGCGTATAATCTCGATCCTGGAGGAGAAAGACGCATAAACAACTGCTTGGTGAAACTTTGTGGAAACTCAGTCCACTCATCACATATCGCGATAGCGATAGTCATACCAAGGATTTGCTTATAAGAAGCTTCATCCTTAGCACCAATTACAAACCATTGAGTTCCGAAGAGTTCGAGTTCGCCAGTAGCTCGGTTATAAGCATAGTTCTTTTTGCCAACAACTTGGAATAAGTCAAGGAGTATGTTCTTGTAGACAGATTGTTTTGTTGCTCCACAAATAACTCTTTTTCCGTTGACTTTATAGAGGCATAGATGGAGTACAATCTTTGCATCGATTGCAAAGGTCTTCCCACTACGAACACTCCCCTCAAGAAGCGTATACTTCTTGTCCTGACTCGGGTGTCGCGACACGAACTTATGAGCTTTTGCCCCGAACTGTGCGAATACTGGCATAGGAAGAATCACGTCCTTGCCGTTGCTTTTAAGGTTTCTCGTGGATTCCTAGGCAACGGAGGTTAGTTAGATCGATGTTGGTGGGACATATGGGTTAGGTTCTTCTTCTGGAAATCTCCAGTAAAAGCCATGAACGTTTGTAAGAGTCTTATGAGAACAACTCGTACGACGCTCAGTCTGACGTCCATAGTTATCTTGTTTGTTAACGTCTACAGAAACGATAACAACGTTGATACATTTTGGTCCCCAGACAGCTGTGATAAGAGCATTAGCTGGAGTTCCATCAGATTCATGCCATATGACCGCTTCGCCAATCTTAGGCTCACGATCCACGTGATTCATCCTCCTTTCATTAGGATACCTTTTAAAAAATCAGGGGAGACTTCTTGCGAAATCTCCCCTAGGTTGCCTTGGTTCTCTCGTGTTGCGAGAGCTTATTACGCCTGAGCTGCAGGGGTGTTCGCAACTACCAAGGCAGCCAGTGCATCACCGGAAGTCTTGAGAGTCGCAGCCAGAGCTTTAACCTGCTCAGGTGTGGGGTTGTTGGCGAGCTGGGCAGCGATGTTCTGGATCAGCTGACCGGCCGACGCTTCTTCGCTCGTATTTTCCGCAACCTGTGCGGACAGTGCATCAAATTCAGCAGACATAGTTTCCTCACTGTTGGTTTTGTGCAGCAGACACTACCGACTTCAGAGCATCACCAGATGCTTTGAGCTTACTCGTTAGTTCTACAATTTTGGTTGTATCAGTTCCCTGCGCTTTCGTGATAGCTGCTAGGATCATGTACCCTAGATGAAGGAGAGCAGCAAACTGACCAGGATCAACTTGATGAATAACGACCTGCTGTGGATTGTGATCGTGATCCACTTGTTCCTCCAGTCGTTGCCGATTAATTGGAGCCGGGCGGTGATCGGCGGCACCACCCGGCTTAGCGCAGCACCTCGCGCTCCGCGACCGCAGCAGGAGGTCTAATGCCCGGTCACAGCTTAGAAGGAGCCAGTGGCCCCGAAAAATTTAGATATTGTAGGTGGGCCGGTCTATATACCTATTATGAACACGACTACCACCCCAATAAGATAGTCTAATCGGACTTATCTCATCCTCACTGAACCTAAACCTGTGTCGAACCTTCACCATCTGCTCGCCGGCCACCGTCGTCTTATACTCAGCTCGAACGATATCAACAGCTTCAGCCTTATGCTCCTCACAGAATAGCTGTCCACCAGCATAGTAAAAAGCTACGTTACCACAGTGGCAAGGTCCAGATGGAACCATTTCAGACTCCGTAGATTTGGTTTAAGAAGTCAGCACTATTGAGAACCATACTAACAAATTCGACATGTGTGGAACAACCTACTTTGTTGTAGATGTTACTGACGTGTTTTTTGACTGTTGGAAGATTTAACTCAAATTCTTTAGCTATTCTCGAATACGGCCAGCCAAGAAGAATGTGACGAGAGATTTGGGCTTCGCGTTTTGTCATACGACCATCACAGTAACATTTTGAAGAATTTGTTTATCACAGTAACATTTTGAAGGTATTATCACAACTTTTAAATACTATACTTTGGCATTCGAAAACCAGGCGGACGGCTAACCCACTTTGGGTTTCCATACGACCAAAGATATAGTATTATATATTCATGGTTGATTGATGCTACTTCAACCTCAAGGAGAACAAAATGACCACTCAAGTTCAACTCGCAGACGGTACCATCGTAACCGCTACCATCGTCAAGACCACGAAGGTTCCTGCTAAGCTGAAGAGCTACAAGATCCTTCCCACCTGCCCACTCAGCTTCAAGGGCAAGCAGCGTCAAGCAACAGCCGACGCCCTCCGCAGCAAGCCAGAGGAGTTCCTCTCCAGAGAGGCTGTAGCAGAGATCATAGGGGACAAGTACAAGAGCAAGTACACCGTAGCAGAGTCCACCGGCTGGCACCTCCACCAGCTCGAGCTGCTCGGCTTCGTAGAGAGTAAGTAGCTTGATCTCTCTCCAGAGCCGAATGGCTTTGGAGAGAGCTCACTACAGCTCGACAAGGAGAATGAAATGGCATACGTGATCGCAATTGGAGTTCCGCTGACGTTGAGCACCATTACCCTAATCGCTCTCTACACCTTCATGCCCCGGAGGACGAAATGAGCATTACCTTCACGCTGCACCCATCGATCTGGTGGCTGATGCTGCCCTTTGTGATCTACATCGCGGTGAGCCTGTTCAGTAGCAAGCCACGGAGGCGCAGATGATCATGCTGTGGAGAGTGATCTGCATCTTCCTCTACGTCGTATTTGACCATCAACACTTCAGCCTGTGGGAGCCAGACATGCCCCGCTATGTTGGTAAAGGTGGAGCCTAGCTTGATCGGCCTTCAGAGCCGCTTGACTCTGGAGGGCGCTCACTACGCCAAGGAGAATGAAATGGCAAACGAATTGCGAAAAGTACTCTACACCGTACGTGTGAGTACGGAGATGCACCGCTTTGGTGACGGCAAACGCATGCCTGATCCTCAGGGCTACAGCGTTGAGTTTTTTGAAGCTGGTGAATTTGTTGAAACCCGCTCATATCAGTTCGACGTCGATGAGATGACGATGTTGACTCGCATCGCTAACTGGGTACGCTTGGGCAAGTTGAACGGCTGATTACCAAAGTTTGACAATTTGAGAGGTACACGTATTAAGTTGTGTACTTCTCAGAAAAGTTGATTTATAATTAGATCAGAATAGCAAATTACTTGTTATTCTGAAACACAAGGAGAACACCATGAAGAACAGCAAAAACACTGAAGTGAAGGCAAATGAGAGCGTAGCCGCTCAGACAACCACAACCGCCGTTGAGAAGACGACGAAGAACACTCCGCCAGCCGAACGTCGCTACCAGTTGATCGCCGCTCCGGCAATCGCTCCTCGTGGCAAACAGCGTCAGATCGTGATCGCTGCTCTTGCACAGGATCCGAATCGCGAATTCACAATCGACGAAATCACGAAGTTCGCGACGACTGCGGGTCTCACTGCTAATGCTGGAGTGAAACTCTCTTGCATGTGGCACCTTCATCACCTCAGCAAGCTCGGCGTCGCAAAGGTCGTCAACCCAACGATCGAAGTTGAAGCGCCGGCCAAGCAGCCTGAATCCACAGTAGCAGCGTAACTGGTTGGGAGGATGAAAGTCCTCCCTTTCCTTATGTCTAATCGATGGTTAGGCATTAGGAAAGGAGAATCTATGAAACAGTTAAGTTCATCGTTTACGTATGCTGCTCGACAAAACTTCGGTTTTTTCTCGACCTGGTGTCTGCAGCATGGACATAAAATTGAATTCGCTGACTGGCTCGTAATTCATTGGCATCTCACTAGAGGTGAGGCATGAACCACGATGCTGTTATCGGCGCGATCGGCTATCTCTTAGGTCGTGCTCTCGAGTTCGGCGTTAATAAAGCAGCCGACTTTTACATCAGCAACTGGCCGAAGCCTAGGCCAGTCGAAGCACCTCTCACTGTGCCTAAGTACTATGGCGCTCCATATGTAAAAGAACTAACTCACGTCGAACGAGTTACTGAGATGCTCGATTCATTGGAGGTGAAACATGAGCAGCGGTAAACCAACCAATCGTTTGGAAGTCGTGCTTCTTGCTCTTGGCTTCGAAGAGCCAGCTAAGAATGAGAACAACCCTTGGCTGTGGTTCAACCGCTATTTTGATGGCATTGAAGTCGAGTTACAGTTCAACCATTGGACGGTTTCAGGAATTGACAGCTTGACCGTCATCAGTGGGAATAGTCCAGAACAGCTGATCGACGCAGTCGGTCATCAGTTGAAGCTCATTCTCAGAACGTTAGCCGATGAGGAGTGTGGAATCAGATGAATCAACCACTCTTCAACCGAAATGGTTCTTGTTCCGTTTGCGGTAAGCCGTTTCGTCGCACCATTCGGAACAAGTATGTTTGTCCGCCTTGCTTTAAGAAAGCGGCGAAGAAATGATCACTCGCTCAGAGTATAAATGTCGTGTCGATGAGATTCTTAGGTACTTCGATGATCTCCGACGTTCAGTTAACTTTCTCACTATCTTCACCCCAGAGCTTTCGTGCACCTCGATTGTAAGACAGTGCACCCGGCTTGAAGAGTCCGCTGAACAGTTGACGGCGCTTTCAAAACAGCTTCGGGCTGTAATGAATCAGAAAGGCTAGCAAACCGATAGCGAACATCAACCTACCAATCTCGACGTACCTTGGCCGATCTTCATGGGTAAAGATGTAGATGATAAAACCGATAAGAGAGATGATGACGCTTAGTTGACTAAGTTCATGACTCATTTTCTTCTCCAGGCTCAGGTGCGGGTGGCTGATTAATTGCTGCCGCAAGAGCCATTAACTCCGTGTTCTGAGCTACCATGACTCTTTCAGGAGTCTTACCTTCCGTGCTCTCTCTGAGTTCAGTAATTGCGGAAAAACAAACTTGCTCTTTACCGATAAGTGCGAGAGCTCTTTTCACTGTTTGAAGGCCAATGGCATCAGCCCATGTGGCACCTTCAGGTAGACCGAATTGCTCTCTAATGTCTTCTGGCACCATTCGTCCTAGCCAGCTACGGTACCCCTCACTCAAAAGCTTCGCGCCGACTTTCTTAGTGATGAGATCTGGATCATCTTTATGATAAAAGTTGGCCACGGTGCTCCTCTCTGCGGGGTTACCGCGAAGGTATTAAAGTAACTATAAATAGATTACTTTGTGAACTTATTGTGATAAGCGGTATACACTGCATTTTTATGATGTATACCCATATGTTACCGCGTAGATCAATAATTGATACGCTAGCGCAGGGGCTTAAGCTCACTTATGTGGTTGCTCACAACTCGTTGGATGACCTTTATTTGAGATGGTCCGGATGGAAGTGCACGAAGAAAGTGTAACTTTGGAAGTGTAACGTAGTTGCGACCAGTTCGGCTGGTGATCAACAGCAGTGAGTCATCCTTGAGACCGGCAATTGCTTCAGCTGCTGGAATGTGTGTATGTTCTTCATGATTAGGCAATAGGTTATAGTGCTCTAATCGACCGACTTCCTCTTGTGAAAGTAGACAACAGTCCATTAAGACCCTTCTCGAGTGGAGTGTGGATTGGGCTCCAGTTATAGTGCTGGATCACTCAAAGGATGACTTCAAATCCACAACGAAGTCAAACTGGTTTGCCGAAAGCTGTGCGTCCGACGGCAACCCAAAATCCATTTTTCCTTGAAAACAGATCCGGTTTCCCCTAGGCCTGTCTATCATTCTATTTACATCTTATCATAGTTTGATTAAAACCCGTAGAAGCCGTATTGCACAAATCCATCTCATCCTCAAATGATCACCTTTCACCTACGCGCGCGTACAGGTACAATAGGGCATTTTCGACTGTATTTTATTGCAAAAAGCAACAGGGATAAGACTCGCGGTATTATTTAGAACACGGTAACACCAAAGTAACATAATGTTACCTTGTCGTTTTGTAAGTTATTGATACGATTAAACTTGCTTATCACAGTAACATTTTGATAACAAATTACATTCACACAGTTTAAATGCAAAAATAATGCCGTTTTTCTTTAGGTATATGCGCTTAGGCGTGTACGTGCCAGTATACGACGACGACGCTCAGAGGCACGTACCCTCAGGCACGTACCTACCCGGGCGCGCTCAGGTATGTACCTTACTCAGGCACGTACCTTCAGGCATGTACACTCAGGCACGTACCTTCAGGCATGTACACTCAGGGACGTACCTGATCAGGCATGTACCTAGGCACGTAAAATGTTACCCGTGTCACCATTACCGATTTTGACTGTGCAGATAAAAAGTAGTTTACAACCGATACAAGTTTAATATATAATAGAATTATGGAGAATAAATATGAAAGCATCAGCTAAACTACGTGTGGACAAGTCTACTACTTTCGAAGTTGTTGTGAATGAGCTAGTAAAGCTTATACCAAATTTCGGAAATAAGACTCTACCTGAGATTGATCTAGTACATAGGTTTGTCGATCCTATCACGGGTGAAGCTAACGTAATTAGATTAAATGCTAGAGAATACGACCAAGCTGACTATGCTGCTTTATCTAGAAGCAAGAGAGAAAGTAAAGCTGAAAATGATCTTCAATTTCTGGAACGTGAGGCTAAAGCTGAGGGAAATGCAAATATTAAGAAAGGTTACGTCAAAATATGATCTGTAATGGATGTAACAAAGCTTATACTCCTGATTGTGGAGATAAAGGTTGGTGCAAATTCTGTCAGTATCTGTTCGCTTGGATGAACATTATTAAACGTCAGAAAAATAGTTTATCAAGCAGATAAAATGTTGTTTACATCCGATATCGAGTTGTATTATAATAATTATATGATAAGAAATTAAGTACAATCCAGAGCAAAACACGGTCGCAGTGAGAGGAGGTTACTATGGTCTTCGGCCCATGGGTCTATGGTGAACACCAAGGCCGAAGCTGTTGATATCCACATGCAGGAAAATGAAACAGGAATTAGCAACTAAGGGGGGAGCGGTGGCTGGCAGCTTGTAAGGCTGGAACTTCATAAGCAGTCAGTCACCACCCTTCTTTAAACGAAGTATAACCCTAAGAATGGAGTCTTACGAATGAAGCACGGCTATAAGTGCACATGCGGATGGCAGTTAAAGCGGGGAAACCTTACCCGCCCACAGTATGCTGGTCAAAAGTTCAATCACGCCAAAACCTGCGAGGCCCTTGCTAAGGAACTCGAACAGAGCAGAAGGGTGGCCAGTAAGTGAAGACCATTGCTGAGATGCTCAAAGAAGAAGTAAAACGCTCAACTGACTACTCCAAAGTCAATTTTGGGGCACAAGGTGGAGATGACTTTCCTGAGGTAGCACGAAGCATCATGAACGAGGCGGCTGGTACGTTAATTGCTAACTTTGCAGTTGATATGGTAAAACAAAGCCTGCCAGGCAGTCTCGAGAGGCTCATGGACATGATGAAGAAAGACATGCCAGGTCATCTCATCGTCACTGAGAATCGTGCTATGTTTCATACGTACCTTCTCATGACGTATTGGGGCATTCAAATCGGCCGACGGCTGGAACGGGAGCAGGCTGAAGTGCTTCGGAGCATGGAGACCAAGTCATGATGGAACTTTCGTCGACTCGAACGGAACTCGATGAACTCGAGTTTTTAGACGGAGTGCAGGGGCTCATCGAAAGAGTAGATGAACTCCACCCTTCTACTGACGATGACACGAAGTATGTCTTCGTTCTCTGGCTTAAAGACACTGATTTCGATAACTCGGTTACTGTATGGGATCGAGTTACTCAAAACATCAACACTATGGAGCCTGATGGCTGGTCAACCAACGTCTATAACACAGGAGTTGGAATCTTAATAGTGACTTCAGTTCTCGATTTTAAGGTGGTGAGATCATGACGGACAATCAGAAAGTAAAAGTCAAGAACTCACGCACTGTGACTGTAGTGATGGTTCGTTGTAAGTATCTCAGTGAATCTGACTTACAATTCTGGTTGGAACCTCATAGTTTCATTTTTTCTGAGTGCAAAGCCTGTAAGACTCGGACTGATTATGGTAATGTTCGAGCCTCCACTCACTATGAGAGATTCGAATTGTCCAGTCAACGTCAAACTGGAGAAACCTATGACGCATGCTATGATCGCATCATTGATGAGATCAAGGCAAATCCAGCTAAGTACGAGGTACCATGGAGCTAATTGGTTTCACAGGCACCCAACAAGGAATGTCCAGTAGTCAGATGGATAGCCTTATCACTCTTCTGAAGAATTACAAGTCTGAACTATCTCAATTCAGACACGGACTATGTGTGGGAGCTGACGTACAGGCTGCCACACTAGCCTTTAACTACGGCTATCACATTGTAGCCTATCCTGGTTATCCCATGGGTAACCCAAAAGATAGATCGAGACGTGGAGTATGCTTCAATCATGAGATTATGAAAGAAGATGAATTCATCAACCGTAATCACATGATTGTGAATGCGTCTCGTATTCTCATAGCTACTCCAAAAGAGCCGTATGAGGTGCTTCGTTCAGGTACATGGGCCACCATTCGATATGCAAGGTCGAAAACCTGTAAAGTTTGGATCATTCGACCAGATGGGAGCTTTAGATGACTCTAGCAACTGATCTTTTTGATACATTTGGTTTAACTGCTCCTATAACACTAGATCAGCTCAAGTCTGCGTATCGCGTAGCAGCGAGAAAGTTGCACCCTGATCTAAATCCTAATGATCCATACGCTGAAGAAAAATTCAAGAAAATGGATCAAGTGTACCAACGTCTACAAAAAGATAGCGCTATTTTTACTGTAGATGCTTTTAAGAGTATTCGGCTAGATAAGACAGTAGATGGAGTTCCTCTAGTTGAGTTAGGGCTAGGATTAGGTCCTCTAAAGAATGGCAAAGATTGCTCTGTTTGTCAACATAGGGGTTACAATACCCGTCCTAGAACAAGAACAGAGTTTTGTTCTAGATGCCATGGAACAGGACGAATAGGATTCTTACAATTTTGTCCAAGCTGCATACGTGGCTATGTAAATGTTCAATTGGGCCATTTCTACGAAACATGCTATAAGTGTTTCGGTACAGGTGAGATTGAGATACATAATCCTGTAATTCCTAAAGGTTGGTTATCGGGCCCTAAGACACAAAGAGAAAGGAAAGGCCTATGACCCTTCAAGGCGCATCAAAATTCCACGCGCACCTTGACATCTGCGAGCAGTGTAGAGAGAACCCTACACAGTTATGCCTTAGAGGACAAAATCTTCTTTACAACGCTGTCCAGGATCTCGAAGGACCTGAAAATTTAGTCGATGCTGGACCAAACATCAGAGAATGGCTCAGAAAGAAGGCAAACTAATGGATCTAAAAAAGATTCCAGGTAACGTCCTAGCTGATGTTGTTGACGCTCTCACAGAAAACAAGAGAGCTAATACAGTCGACGAAGCTAGGGAGAAGATTTCTAAGATGACAGGCAAAGAAGTTTTTGCTTGGTATCTTCAATGGAATGGCGTCATTGGATATGCCACTGATTTCTGGGAAGCTGCTCATGCACTCAAGGAGGCTGAGAAATGACAGGCGAGTTTTCAGTATACCAGTTTTTTCCTAATGGTACGAATGAAAATGTTCGTGCCTATGTTGATGCTGAAGAGGCTGTCAAGGCCGCTAAGCACTGCTGCACATCAGTCGGAGCACGAATTGGCACCACAGTCAGGGTAATGATCACTGATGGTGGAGACTTTTGTGTCTTTGAGTGGGAATACGGTAAGGGTATTACGTTTCCACCCGAATTGCATGGAAAGGAGGCTTCCAATGCTGCTCTATGAACGTAACGGAGATATTCACTTTGGTGCTGAAATCAAGGTTGAGAGGATCAATGGTAATAGTACTCTAATCACAATCACTGGTAATCGTGAAAAAGTTACTATTACAATGCATCATGATGAAGCTAAGATGCTTCTTCAGTCTCTTGAGTCTGTTGTGAAGGATGGTATGCGAACCATGGGATACGTCTGGGCTGCTCAATTCGCTAACCCCGTAATTAACAAAGATACTGACGCGGACAAGGTGGTGTAAGATGAAAGATCCTGAGTATGTTTTAATAGGTAAGATTGGTGAGCCTAATCAAATTATTAGGCCGGATACAACAGTTTTCATCTGTATAACTTGTGGATCTGTAATAGCCGATAAAAGTTCTCACAATGCGTGGCACAGAGAACAGGCACCAGGAGGTGGAGGTGGATGTTGACTCCAAAACAACATAGAACTTTTGTCTTAAAACGCTATCCTGGCACTAAGTGCCGTTACACTAGTATTGGATGGGTTATTTTCACTAAGACTAACATCTGTTTGTGCAATGGACGTTACACAAGATCAATGGCGTGGTCAGTAGCATGGGAGAATGCTAAAAACAGAACGGAGGATCAATCATGATTCACAAAGTTCTTATCACGCACACCGTTTATTCCACTTATGGTGAAAATACAGTAGGTGGAAGACGTAGAGACAATGCCACTGCTACTTCAATGACTGTAGTAGACTTCGAGACACTGGCTGAAGCCCTACTCTGTATTGAGAAAGTGGATAAGATGAATCGTCAGTCTCAAACAGCTGTCGACTATCGAGCTGATCTTTTGACGAAAGGAAATGACTGATGCCTCAACCACGCCTACACCACGATTTCAGTAACGAAGATATCTGGCAAGAGATAGCCATTATCTTAGGTTGGAAAATGGATCTTAAGGCAGATACAATAGCTAAAGTTAAGGATTTAGCTATCGTTATTCTTACTCTCAAAAGTCAAAATCGGAATGATGAAGTCAACCAGGTTATGAGTACGATCAAACAGAGAAGTGATGCTCTTGTTTTACTTGTCACCAAGACTTGTTCTGTCTGCAAAGGTCGCCAAACATACGAGGGACTTGATGGAGAAGTTAAAATCTGCCAGAATTGTAACGGTGAAGGTAATGAAGTTTTTGAAATATAGGAGAAACCATGCTAAGTAAACTTGAAGTAGAAGATCTGTCATATCTAACTGCGACATTCCTTGCCAGTAAGTCAGGTGATGAGTCACTTCACCCGACTCAAAGATCAGCCGGTCGTCAGATAAACCTGAAACTATTGTTTGCGGTGCCGGCTTTTAATGACAAAGAAGAAAAGCCATGGAATGCTAGCCCTGGATTGGACTATATCAAAGAGGCGCCAGTCAAGCTCGTTTCCATTCATGTGCCTCGAGGTATTCCAATCTATAAGATCCGTCACCTCATCAAACACGTGGAGTCTGAGCTTCGCGATATCTACACAGACGCCAAGCGTTTGAATATCGTGTTGTTCAAAGATGATGGAAGTGATGTGTGGGAATACGCTTTTGAACTCCCGACATATGGAGTAGCGTATGTTTAAAGTAGGAGACATAGTCATGCTCGTCAGCATCAAAGAGTTCGACGATATATGGGATAAGTTTAAGCATCCCAGTGACCACAAGCCTGTCTTGAAACGTGGTGATGAAGGAGTAGTGATTAGTCCTACTTATAAAGATGACGGAATCTGTATAGTTAAGTTTGAGACAACTACACTGTACTGCGACAGTAACATGATAGTACCAATCCAACCAGGGACGGTGACAAATGGCGACTAGATACGCGGAGTATCTTCTACCGAATCATTGCGGGATTCGAAAGATCTCAGTTCGAGCGAGCCTGATGCCTCAGCCAGGAGTACACCTGTCGATCCGGGTGACTGAAGATTCTGAACAAAAAGAAGTGTTAGTCTTTATCCCAGACGCCGAGTGGCAAAAATTGAGGAAAGTAGAGTAATGACAAAGTATAAGAAACTCCGAGAATTAACTCCATTTAAGGAAAAACTGGAGACTGTGACGATGATGGAACTCAGAGAACAACCAGGTGAGATAATTGACTCTGTGGTTCTTGGGAAGACCTTCATCATTACGAAACAAGGAAAGCCTGTTGCTTTACTCACTCAGTTACCTGGCCAGACTTTAACTATTGTAGTTGGACATGATGGAAAGAAATCTTACGCTTTATGAAACCTTGTGACCATTACGAAAAAGAAGCCTCGAGCAACCTTTGTTGGTACTGTAATAGATGGTTTTGGGAACATATCTTGAAAGTGAGGAAAAATGGAACCCTTGTATCTCGGTGATGGAGTCTACGTTCAGCCAAATCCACATGACGCCGTGAGCTTAATCCTAACTACAGGTTCACACAATCTTAGAAGAGCTGAGCACGCAATTTACATGGAGTTGTCAGCTCTCGAAGCTCTCCATGCGTATGTCGAACGATGGAAGAAAAGTTAACTAGGGTTTCAAGGCGATATGCAAGGCTGGGTATGATAATTACTATATCCATATTTGCACAAGTCACCCTGCGATACTCCTGGATATCCCTGGAGTGACCCTGGGTGATTGGCAAATGTAATTTTGCTAACGGTATTTTAAACTCAAAACATTGGTGACATATGGCGAGAATGGAGTTAAGACTAGGATCACCTGCTACTGGAGGTGTTGACGAAGCAATTGTAGATATGATCCGTATCTCTAAATTGCTCGACGTTATAGTCATCTCTAAATTGAATGGTGTAGATGTGATGGTATTCCCTACGAGCGACGTAGAATATACTTTTGAGCAGTACAAACAAGCGCAACACAAACCTGGAGGAACGTATAAATTGGCTTCAGGCAATTAACCCCAAGGAGTAAAAATGCCAAGTAAGACAACAACTCAAAACGTAAGCACCTCATTTAGGTGTATTGATTTCATTCAGTCAGATCAATACGCTTCGAAAATCAGTTCCGATGTAAACCCAAAGCCGTCTAAGCTATTTGATGGTTATACTGATGGGGATCAAAACAAACCGATGGTTATCACGAACTATACCGAGGTTGACGGTGGTGGGGGACTAGTCAGTAAGAGTTATCCATTCACGCCTAACCCGGTTGGATCTCCAATGTGGTTCGGTTATGATTTTCAGATCATCATCACATCTGCTGACTGGGCTACTATCATGAGACTCGAACTTGACGACAAGGTCATGGTAGCTGATGGCACGAAACAACTTGATGCTGCAGGAAATGCTACTCTTAAAGCTCAAATGAACGAATCTCACCAGTGGAATCGCGACAGTAAGAGTTGGCAGTATGACCCTGATGGTAAAGGTTGGCAAGATATTGGATTCAACCCTAAAACTCCAATGCTACTAACGGATTCTACAAGCGGAATTACAGCTATTAACGATATCCGCTTTAGATGGTGGTGGAATGGCGTTATCGGTGATGGAGGACGTTGGAGTTCGCTTGCAATGTCTCAAAATGGCGAAGTGTTCACTGCTTTCAGTAGCAAGTTTGTGAACATTCCACTCATCGCGGCCAAATGGGGAGGACCTTTACGTCATCCGCAGTTTCAGACTGAGTATCAAGGAACAGTGCCCGGGTCACACACCTTTGAAATTGTCCGTGCTAGATTACTAGACGGAAACACACCTATTGATATTAACTTGCCCTGGTAGGGCTTCATAAGGGAGGCTGACTTCTGGGTAGGGGTGGCCTCCCTATTTTTAAGGAGAACATATGAAGATACCTGAAGATTTAAAAGAACGATGGACCTTATTAGATGAGTGGGTTCGTGGCCCTGTGACTGAAAGCACTGAAATGCCTGGTGAGATTGGGCGACTATCAGAACTTTTGCTTATCGAACGGATAGGTAATCTTTATGAAGCGCTAATACTTGCTAAGACAGAAATAGTGACTTCAGGTAATTGGTATGCTAGAGACTATAACTGGCCAGAAGTAAGCCGTAAGATAGATGAGGCTCTTACTCAGCCTAAGCTATGGCATAAGGAGACAGTATGAAGCACGAAAGAACAACTCATGAGAATTGTGCTGATGTAACTTGTAACATCTGCAATCTATTTATTTGCTCTATGTGTGGTGGAGCAGAAGGATCCCTTACGACAGACTGTCCGTGTTATAAAGTTCCATACTCTATGGGAGAAATGGTCTATGCCGGACTCATAGATTTTGTAGTAGACAAGTGGATAGAAACGGCAGCAGTGGATGTTGAAAGAATCAGAAAAGGTCTTCTCATTCGGAGATTGAAGTAATGCCACCAGTTCACACATCTAAGATCAAGAACGAGACAAAGCTTTTGATCGAAACTGAGTTTGTGGAGAAGTACAGAGTAAAGAGAACTCCACCAGATCTGACAGCAAGAGCAGCAGACGTTTTGTTAGTGTTTCTTTGCTATTCATTCGAAGAACGTGGGCCGTCATATGGAACGGTGGCTATTCCAACACCAAAGCTAATGAGTTCAAAACTACTCCATTCCTTTAGATACCACTGTAAGACACGCCTAAAAGAGGATGGTTGGATTGTGGAGTTCATTCACTTTGCAATGTATCCTCGAGAGAAAAAAGAGTGGATAACTGTACGTGACTATGATTCTGATGAGGAGGAATTTGTATGTCTGTAGTTCTTGTAAAATATATTTAACATTGTTATTTACAACCGATACTAAGTTGTTATATAATATAATTATGATAGTGAAAAATTAGTTACTACTTAGTATCATCACAATTTTGGGTTGTGTATTTAGAAATTTAACTGCAATACACTAATATTGTGATGAAAGTAAGTAGTGAGAGTTACCTAAGTAACATCAACCGAATGCGACGATTCGCATGATGGAGAGACGACGATGCAGGCTGAAGAGAAGATTTATCCACCTACAGTGTTCACAGGTGAAGGTGTAGAAGAACCATACGATTGTTATATTAGAGCAGTTAAACTTAATAAAATTGGAGATACAGTAGTTCACCATGCTGCCGCTCCAGGCACTGGTTCGATTTCTTACCGAATAACACGAATAGATGAGACTGGAGTCTATGCTGAGGAGATCAGCAACAATATTCGTGAGCTCCAGCCATGGGAGGTAGAATAGTGTCTGACTTTCAAATGACGCAGGAATTATTCTCTGAGATTCTCGATGAGAGAGTAACGTGGCGCTATTCCATGAACTCTTGCCTTTGCAACGGCACACACAGATTTAAGTGTATAGATCTTTTCGTCATAGTGTACGGAGAGTACAAAGGCGAAGAATTGATCTGGATGCGACGAGTCTTTAGTCTAAGAATGCACTGGATTTCAGAATGGTGGATGAAACGAATTCATCGAAAAGAGGAGAAGAAAAATGCCTGTTAACAAAGAAATGGTTTCTACTGGGGATTTGCTTATAATGGCAATGGAAGTACTAGCTCTTGCTAGAGCAGAGAAAGTCTCTAAAGAAGTAGAGAATAGGTTGAATGAACTGACTACTGCCATTAGAGAAAATGATGACAAAGTGATGGGTTGGAATGATGACTCGAAATCTATTTCAGTTTGAGCTGGCGGTGGCCTTAGTGTCAAAGGTGAGAACAGCAGTAATCGCTAGTGCAGGGTGTACAACCGGCTAGAAAAGATGCTGAAGATGCAGACGCACAAACTGCAGACGCCGCCATAATTTTTAAGGAGAAACAATGAAAAGTAACCTTGCCACGAAAATCATGAAGGAAGCCTCCAAACTAGATGCAGAGGCTATGAGAATTAAGATGCAGGCCTCTATCTTCCGTAAGGCCGCCAACACTCTTCTCGGGAAACCTGGAAGACCACTCAAAGAAAAGAGGTCTAATGGCTAAGCTTTTGATAGTCGAAAGGCCGAATTCAAATCTTGAGGAAACGTATCTTTGGAATGATGAAACCAAAGAAATCTTTTCTCTGGATGAGTCTGACTGTGAAATGCTTGAAGAAAATGGCTCAATCTTCAAAAGTGACGTAGCCTTTACTCTGGAGGAAGATGATGAGTCTTAAGCTTTCTGTCATCAACTCGCGCGCGGTCAAAATTCTGGCCGCGCATGGGTGGGAGCCTGAAGAACACTTCGGAGAGAAAATAAACCGATTTGTTAACAAAGGAAGACCAGGAGAATCTATCACTGTTTTTCCTTCTGGCTCTGGTTACCCAATTCATTTTGAACACAAGTTTGAAGGTCAAAGAATTAGCGGCCTTCAAGACTATCTAACAGATATCAACAGTAGGGAGTAAATGGGACTATGACTGAAGAAGAAAAACTCAAGAATCTTTTAGTAGTGGGATTTCAACTCATCAACCGATCTATCAACAATATTAGTCACGGTAAGCCTACTGTTGCTGAGGGTCAAAAATTTCTCGATGATGTGATTGCTCTTGTTCCTGATTTCACAGAGCGAATTGTAAAGAACACTTAACCGACGACGGAGTAGTCGTAATCGGAGAGCGAAGGATGGCGAACGCCACAGGTAAGGCCGCACGACGTAGACTAGGAAATAGATACGCGTGCAAGAAGCACACGAAACGTAACAACCCAACAAAGAAAACTCGTTGGGCTCAGATGGAGAAAGATCGGCTTCGTAAGGAAAAGAGAGCAGGAGGTGGAGAATGAGTGATATTCCTCTCATAAAACTTCCTGAAGGATCACTCTGCCAAGAAGCAAGCACACTGTCTATAAATAGCTATATTCCTTGTGGAAGAATAGCTGAGACAATAGTATACCATGAAAAAGACAGACGAGGCTACTTAATGTGTGGAGCCTGCGCAGCTCATAACGTATACAATCGTGGAGGACGCTGGGTAACTGGATTATCAGAAACAGAATACCTAAGGCAGGTGAAATCACATGAAGCATAGTGTCTACGTCAAAAATGATTCTGGAGTAAGATGCCACTTGTACGTTTATACAAGTGAAGATAACTCGATTAAGAGAATTTGCCTCCCAGGTGATTTACTCGAAATTACCGATAAACTCTCTAAATCTGAGCTAGTTAGAGTTCAGCACAGAATTGATGTTCAAACGGCTGGCACTTATAGGAGGTCAGCATGATCCTTGACCAAGAAGTGAACTGGGAAACGGTGCCTGAAGACTTTAGGCTTGAGTGTCAGTCGTGTGGTGGAGCAAAGCACACGACTCTTATCGAAGATGACGGGTCACAGGAAATCTGTTCTGAGTGTGATGGCCGCGGTTGGGTATTAGGACCTATCCAGGAATTACTGGACGAAATAAACGCCGTGAGAGAATACTCACAGCCAGAACACTCACAGCCAGAACTTCCGAAGAAGTATCACGGTTGGCTAGCTGTTGAGCCTGATAGAGATGGCGAGAAGAGATACCGCGCCAGATTCAACACAGGCGGCGGCTCATTAAATGAGATTTCTTACCAACTTCCCCACATCCTAGAGTGGATGGAAAAACAAATCGGCAGTTCTTTTGAAATTGAGGAGAATCTAGGAGCTATAGGTGCATTTAAAGTATTTACATGGATAGAGGAACCTAAGTGATTTACTATATCCTAGTTACTCTAGGAGATCACGTACTAGATAAATATCGTTTCAAGAATCTGGGCTCTGAAGGACACAAGAGAGCGTTAAAGAAAGCCATAGAGTCTCTCGAGAGTTGGCTAGGACCAGATATTATAGAAAAGGAAGGAGTAAGCGGGTATCTCAAACTGAAGTAAAGGGGAGAAAAGTGCCTGTAATAATAGCACAGAGAACAGAAAGTGAGCCCTTCTATGTTGACATAACGATCGAGAAAGACCGGGTTTTACACAACGGCTTTCAAGACCAAACCACTGCACAAATTTGGGCTAACAAAATAGCCCGTCGAATGCAAAACTACCAGAAGCACCTTACGAATATCTGTGGGATTCCACACGCTTTTTCAATGCCAGAAAGAAGTTTTTCGGAGGACGCGTGATACGCTGTAAGCATTGTAGTCTGGAGATCGTAAGATCTCCAGACCTATCCAAGCAGACTAAGACTGAGTTCTATTTTCATAAACCTTCAGGAAACGTATACTGTCGCAATAGTAATGGTATGTTACTACCAACGAGGGCTGAGCCAGATGAATCCGATCAGAAGCCAAAGGTGTGAAAGCTGCTCCCAAAAGAGCCCTAAAATCATCTTTGATACGGCACTCAGTCAACACACATCTTTCGGAATACGAGGAAGCTGGCACTATCTCTGCATTGGTTGTCACAAGATTGTTGGAAGTGGATTCGAAAGCGATCAAACTACGATGTACGTCTTGACTAACGGAAAGTATATGGAACAGAAAGGAATGCACTTAATGTCGCCAGGAGAAATTCAGCAGACCATCGATATGTTCACGACTAATCTCAAAGACATGACTCTAAGAGCAAAGATCGTGTTTCATGGAGAAATTGCCCTTCAACTTGCTATACTCAATAAGAATATTGAGGAAGCGAATGCTCTGCAGCGTAGATTACAGATTAAGGTTGAAGAAGATCAGCAAGTGACTGGAGGGTAAAATGGAACAAACTATAGGTGGACCAGTAGTTTGCAGCCAATGTGGTAAAGCCTATAACTGCATAACTGATACGCATGTATGCCAAGGAAAAATAGGAGAAGACATTCATGAGAACATTAAGAAATGGTTATGGAAAAAGGGTTTCACGTCTTCACGTAATCTAGATGTCGCTGATGTAGCGACGTGGATTGAAGAATACTCAGCCCTCCAGGCCCAGCAGATCAGTGAGCTACAGAAACAGGTTTATGCTCCCGAATCTTACATTGAGCAATTGCGCACCGAGAGAGACGACTTCGAGCGCAAAGGAAAAGAACTGTGCTCCGCATATGGCAACTCGCTGATCAAAATTCACGATTTGGAAGTAGCGAATGCTACGCACATTCATGATCTGAGCCATCTGCAACAAGTGAACTGCCGATTACAGGGCGAGAATGCCGCGCTCAAGCAAGACATACAGGCATGGAAAAACGGTGCTAGTGCAATGACGGGAATAGCTGCTCGATCCCGAGAGGCGCAGCCCAGAGAAGGAGCACTCGATGTGGATGAGATTGAGACTAAAAGAACATGACGGTCCGTGTAGCCGATATGATGGTGAGATTTATAAGTTGACTCACAATCGTAAGACTGGAGTAATGCACTTTCAATCTGAATGCGGTTGGCATTCATTTCCAGCAACAGCTTTTGAAAGTATTCTGATAGAACAGGATGGAAAACGTTCATGAAATACGTTCTAGTAACCATGCTGATAGGCGTTGCCTATCTTGCAGGTTGTCTTACCGAAATGAACAAGTTGGCAACAGGATGGTTTAACTCTAAGGACAGCACTTGGGTCTTAAAAGTTAATGGTAAAATCTGCGGAGAACTGATTCAACTTGATGAGAAAATATTCATTGCAGATCCTTACAGAGATCCAAGGCCGTACACCTCCATGTCAACAGCTGTTAGTTCGATAGAGCGTGAATGCAACTATGAGAGGATCAAATGAGTTGTACTGCTCTTGTATTGTATAGACGGTGGTCTGTTGATGATCCTGTTCTAGACTGCGCGATTGAAATCTGTGACCGGTTCAGTTATGGCTGGGTTACAGAACCTAATCCGGAGGAGTTTCATTGGGATTATTGGCCTGAAACTACGAATGACGCTATGTACTTTCTATGGCATGCTTCAGATCACCTCAAAGAAGATGGCATGATGGGATATGTTTGGGTAGATGAAGCTAGAATGCAGGCCAGTGACGTTTTAAACAGGCTAGGAAACATCTGCATGCATGAAGATCAGATCGTGAGGATATTACGTGGAGAGACGGGAATACAACGTAGTAGACTCTTTTAACGTTCCTCTTAATTCGTCGCCTTTACCTACGCTAGTTCATGCTCTTTCATGGCGTAGATACTACGAATTACGTGGCTATAACGGTGAGCTACGAATAACCTCAGAATGGATAGGAAACTATGACAGCGAAGAATACGAACAAGGACTCTGTTACCTCATCAAGCTTCTATTCTCAGTTCGTGGAGGCGGTGAAGAACCCAAAGAACCCGAAATTCAGATTGACACAGTCTTCTGGACTGAGACGGAGTCTGATTTCTAAAATTGAGCAAGAACGTCAGTTCTTCAAGAATCTTTTAACTCCAAATTCTAGAATTCTTTATGTTTTTGCCTCAGAGAAAAGTAAGAGAGATTTTGAGATGGAACATTTCGATATCTTTCTTAAACTCAATGGTCTACTAAATGCAGGAACTCATGAATGGAAATTTCCTTGGGGTACTTCTTTAATTTACTCGATACAGTCACAAGGAGGTTTTGAAAGACTTTGTGGACAGCACTATGATCATTATGAATTAGACGGTGAATCTAAACAATGGGAAGACTTCTTAACACTTGTACACCTAAATAAGCGATGAAACAAAGTTTAAAAAGTATTTTACATCCGATATTAAGTTGTTATATAATAATACTATAGAGTAAATCATATAACAAACGATTCTGCCAACCATAGGAGAAGAAGTATTATGTCAGTGCACGCAAATAGAATTGCCGAATTAATGGAGCAGAAAGGAATTTCCGATGATCAAATCTGTGAAACTACTGGTTTGACTAGGATGACGCTCTGGAATGCTAAACAAGGAAAAAATGTCACTCTTAAAACGATGAAAGCAATTGCAAGTGCTGTTGGGGAATCAATCGAAGTAATCTGGCCTGAGGAGATGGCAGCTTAACATGCAAACCTTTCTACCTGTAACTTCATTTGTAAAATCGATGGAGTTTCTAGATCTTAGAAGACTCGGAAAACAACGGGTAGAAGCAGGCCAGATTCTAGAGATCTTGGAGAACAAACCGTATCTCCCTCAGAGTCTAGGCACGTTAGTTCCTTTCGATCGAACTTTTTCTCACTGGCGTAGACACCCTGCCGTACAGATGTGGTCGGGTCATGAAGAATGGCTCAAATTATATATAGCGTGTGCGATAGGTGAGTGGTGCTCAAGAGGTTACATTAATTCTATAGTAGTTCCCAGCTACGATACAGATTCACAAGAACCTCCAGCCTGGTTAGGTTGCGAGGAGTTCCACTATTCTCACAGATGTAATCTTGTAAGAAAATTCCCGCAACACTACGGCCAGTTCTGGAAAGACGAGACGATAGATATATCGGCCCCCTATTATTGGCCCACTCTCAACGGATTCATAAATTCTCTAGAGGAGAAAAATGGCATCGACGGCGCTGCTCATTCGAGTTGACGCCAGTCCTTTTGATGTTGCTCTTGGATTACCAGAAGATTTGGTGCCGGAGTATGAAGAAGGCCTGGGGTTCGAAGACAAACTTATGGTTGTTCCTGTAGAACCTGATTGTCAGTTTCTATTGGTTCGAGTAAGTTATGATGGGGAATCTGAGCTTCTAGCAGAAATCTATGAGAATCCTTATAGATTTTCTGAAGAAAAGTGTAAGGTAATTCTTCGGGCAAGATTTTCTGGTCCTGAAGATCCAGATGAAGAAGATGAAGAAATTACCCGATAAGGGTAACACCGTAAAGATAAGACTGGAAGGTACGGCGCAGAGATTTTACTTGGCGGTTACTTTGCGGAGCCAAACCAGTCGGGTACCTTATTCACGGCTCTACTAGTCTGAGAGCGAAAGATTGGCCATAAGACTGGATGTAGTTTGTACACTCAACCGACCCGGAAAGATACTCCGTAATCGGGAACACCATGCCGAGTGTATGTTTAGGAGCCGTGAATAAGTTACCTAATATCTGAAGGGAAAAACGGGTTATGCAAGACGTGCGGTCTTTTGACTGGTCTAAGTGCCGATATGTACCTTTTGATCACCAATTTGATGGTGTTCAAGCTCTGTACAATAATGCGGCGTTTGGCCTTCTTGATGAAATGGGAGCCGGCAAGACAAAGCAAGTTATTGATACTGCGTGTTTCTTATATGAGCATAAGGAGATAGATTGTGTTCTTATCATTTGTCCAGCACAAGTTAAAGACGTGTGGATTCACCCAACATTTTCTCAGATTATTGAGCATAGTTTCGTTCCTGGCATTATTCACGAGTTTACTAGTCGTAGTGTTAGGCTGCCAGACAAGTCAAAGGGTTTACTGTGGGTTGTAGTATCCGTAGAGCTTTTGAGAAATATTGCTCACGTTAGAAATCTCCTAGCAATGCTAGCTGGTAGAAAGTTTTGGGCTGTAGTAGATGAATCATCTACCATATCCAATTTCAAAGCGGCTCAGACTAAGGGCGTCATGATGATTAGACCTAAAGCATCTCGACGAACTATCATGAATGGCACACCAGTAGGTAACTCAATTCTTGGTCTATATTCTCAGTTCGCTTTCTTAGATCCTGCTATATTAGGTTTCAAAAACTACTATGCTTTCCGAAACCACCACGCTAAAATGGGTGGTTACATGAATAAGCAGATCATTGGATTTTACTATATAGAAGAAATACAAGCTAAGATAAAGCCGTGGGTGTTGCGTAGACTAAAATCTCAGTGTCTAGATATTCTTCCTAAAATGAAAGCGCCCCTTCGTGAAGTAAAGTTGTCATCTAAGACATGGGAAATTTACTGCTCGATGAGGGACGAATTCGTAGCTTATCTTAATAATACAGATGAAGTATCTGTCGTAACTACTGCGCCAGTCAAGTCACTTAGACTGGCGCAGATTTGTTCAGGATTCTTAGGTGGTGTGAAAGATGAAGAAAGTGATGAACCTCAAGTTGTGGAAGTTGGATGTGAACTTACGACTTCGTTCTTGGACTATCTTGAATTCAGGATTGAACAAGACCCTGGATTCAGACTTATTACATGGTGTAGGTTTAGACCAGAAATTGCTCGTCTTGAAAGAATGGCCAAAGAGAGGTTCGAAGGACTTGAAGTTCGTGTGCTACAAGGAGGACAGTCTAAAACTGTTAGGTCAGACGCTATTTCTCTCTTTCGTCCAGATTCACCAGATCCAGAAGGCCCGGCTCTCCTTATTGGTCAGCCACAGGCCGGAAGGTTTGGTCATAACTTCACTAAGTGTTCCAACGTCGACTATCTATCCAACGATCACTCTCTACTAACTAGAGCCCAGAGTGAAGATAGAGTACATCGCCCAGGTCAACGATTCCAAGCTCTATTCCAAGACTATGTTGTTGTCGGACCAAACAGAGAACGAACAGCAAGCGGTATAATTTTGAAAGCTCTTCGTAATCATGAAAAACTCGCAGAGTGGACAACTTCACGCTGGGTAGCAGAAATAATGCAGGAGGAAAACGATGTGCCATTCTGATTTCGGCGGATCAGATCAAATTCTCGACATAATGATTCATAATGCTCGAGAAAAACTTACACTTTTAACAGAATTGAAAACGAGAAGGCAAGCAGAAAAGAAAAAATCTCATTATGCAGTTACTTCTACTCCAATACTTCGTGGAGTATACAAGGGTCGGATTGGTACTGTAGAATGTAACTGTGGAGAAATAACAAAGTATCGAAAACCGATTAGGGTACTTGATGATTTTAAGTGCCCTAAAGACAAAGGATGAAACATGGCAACAGATCCAAACGCTCTTTTGAAGAGTGAAATTGAGTCATGGAGCGTTCTTCACAGAATGCAAAAAGGATCAAAAGTTCCACAAGACGTAGTAAAGTCTTCTGGTAGAACTTTAGCTTTTCTAGAAGAACTACTCGAGTGGAGAGAAAAGGGACAAAAACTCCTTAATAAATGGGAGGAAGAAGACAAACTTAAGAACAGAACAATACCACTAAGACAAAACATTTTTGTTCCAACAGTGTTTGGACCAGGAGAAACTAATGGGAAAGTACTCACATCTGAAGGATCAGATAACCAAGTTCTCTGGGGAGCCAGAGTACCAACAGAGGGTCAGCGCTGAAAAGGAAAGAATTAAGACTCTCTTAAGAGAACAAGAGATTCCTCTAAACGCGAAGCATTTTGGCGATGTTCTTGTTCATGCTAAGATTCGAAAAGCAGAATATGAATCTAAGGTTAAGGAAGAAAACTTAACCATAGAAGCGATGAATCAAATCTTAGTAGACTTCCTTGAAGGTGAATCGATGAATTCCGTCAAGTTGGACGGTGGCGTTTCACTTACGATCAAGGATGACGTCTACTGCTCAGTAGCTGACAGAGAATCATTCTACAAATGGATCAAGGAGAACGGTCTTGAGGATCTATTTACTGTCAACTACCAGACGATGAGTTCCATGGTGAAGCAGAAACTCACTAACAGTGAGGATGTTCCACCAGGAATTAACACGTATTTCAAACAGAGCATAACCGTGAGAGGGGCAAGCAACCTAGATGAGTAAAACAGAAATCACTCAAACAAAAAACTCGGCGCTCGCAAACAATTCAGAAGTTCCTGAATGGATGCGAAGTGAGGTCGGACATCAGAAGGGTATGGAAGATGTTGAGAATTCTGATATACTCCTACCTCGTTTAGGACTTTGCCAGGCACTTTCTCCGCAAAAGAGAAAGAATGACAAAGCGTACATTGAAGGTCTCGCTGAAGGACAGTTATTCAATAGCGTTACCCAGGAGATCTACGGAGAAACACTTGAATTAGTTCCTCTGTTTTTCTTCCGTAATCGGATTAAGTATTTTCCGATTGATGAAGGTGGCGGTGTTGAGTGTATGTCAGCGAATGGTATTGATGGCGGAAGCATTTGTCCAGTAGGCTGTGCTTCATGTCAGTACAGTGCCTGGGGTAATGGATCAACAGTGGCAGAGGATACAAGTAATCCACCGCTCTGCACGATGTATCACAATCTGATGTGCTTCACTTTGACTTCAGATCCGATGCCTATCGCTACGAGCTACAAATCAACTGGACTTCGTCTTTCAAAACAGTTCCTTGCTAATGTGAGACTGACTAGACTTCCGATGTATGCGAAGAAGTATAAGATTCAGGTCGTCACAATGAGAGACGGAAACAATGAATGGTACGAAAAGAAACTCGTGCCAGCCGGTTTTGTCGATCAAGATTTGTTCAAGCAAATGGAGCAGAATTTCTCTGCTCTTCGTGCAATGAACATCAAGGTCGATACCACAGGAGAAGCAGCTGATACAGATTTCCCGACGGATGATGCTCCGGCGTCAGAACTTTAATGGCAGAAGGCCGGTTGTTATGAGCAATCGGCCAACTTCTTAAAATTCGTCAAAAGGGAAACTGCCATGCTAGATAAGTTTGCGAATCTATTTCGTGGTTCTGCGCTGGCACATGGCACTTTTGAACGAACCACAGGGAACATGGCTACCGTTTTAACTCCAGTTTCTGAGGAAGATTACAGAAAACATCTAATTGGAGATCAAGGCCTAGGTATTGTACCTGTTGATTCAGAGGGAAAGTGCTTTTGGGGAGCAATCGATGTCGACATAGACACAGTAGATCATCGAGAATTGTATTCTCGTGTAGCGGCAAGGAATCTACCACTAACCGTGTGCCGTTCTAAGAGTGGTGGAGCTCACCTTTATGTTTTCTTTAAGGAAGCTCAGCCGAGTTCTACGGTACAATCACTGCTAAAGAAGTGGGCGGGTCTCTTAGGATTCCCGAACAAAACCGAAATTTTTCCCAAGCAACTTAAGAGTACTACACAGAATGTTGGCAACTGGCTCAATCTTCCGTATTTCAACGCACAGAATACAGTGCGATACGCCGTCTTCGAGACAGGCTCAGTAGAATTTGAAGAGTTTCTTGCCCGAGTCCAGTACTACACAGGAAAGGAGAAGATCGATTCTTCTCAGAACAGTGGACTCATACAGATTGATCAGATGCCGCCATGCTTAAAGACTCTTACAGAGGAAGGGCTTCCCCAGGGTACTAGAAATGTCGGACTGTTTAGTTACGGAGTATTCTACCGGAAGTCTTCACCAAATGGTTGGGAAGACAAGCTTCGGTATCATAACCAGAATTATGTTTCGCCTCCTCTTGGATCTCGTGAAGTCGAGGCGCTTATTAAAAGTCTCAATGCAAGACAGTACCAGTACAAGTGCGATGAAGAACCATTATGCTCTCATTGTGATCGGAAACAATGTCTCCAGTTGCCGTTTGGAGTTGGACACAAACCGTGGGAAGATGAGAGTAACTTCGATGAAATTACGGTGGGAAATCTTCGGAAGATCTTAAGTGACCCACCAACCTATATTTTGGAGGTGAATGGAAAAGACTTATCATTGTCATCAGATGAATTCAGAACGTTTGAAAAGCTAAGAAAAAGATGTTTTGAAATCATGGACTTAGTGATTAGACCGGTTAAGCAACCTCAATGGGAGCAGAAAGTAAAGAATCTATTATCTCAAAAATCTGATATAGAGGCTCCAGATGATGCTTCACAATTCGGTTCAACGATTAATAAGATTGATGACTACCTGGCTTTAAGTGATAGGTCGAAAGGAAGAGATGACTTACTTCGAGGATTGCCGATCATTGAAAAAGATCAAGTTCTATTTCAGGTCGATTTTCTTCAAAGATATCTTACGTCTCAGAAAACGATTATTAGCAACCATGAACTTTTCTCAGTGTTACATCGGAGAAACTGCGCATACACTTTGATCAAGATCAAAGGCAAGGTAATCCGAGCTTGGTCAATACCGTCTGCTCAGGTTAATCGGCAGACTGAAGATTATTCTGAAGCAGAATTTGAGAAGGAGGAGCCAGAAATCTAATGCCTGCAACCTTCACAAAAACTCAAATGAATATCCTTCGGGCTAAACTTTCAGCAGAAAACTACTGTAAGATTCTTGATGCTGTTATGGCAGGTGGAAAGAGTTTTATAGTGGATGAGAAATTGCTCTCTGAAGAGATTATGAGTCAAATTGCCTGGGCATTAAATATGCCTAAGGTAATCACCCAGGGTCACTCCAGGGAAATCCAGGGATAACCCAGGGTCATTTGTGCAATATGCTGGTGTATATTTTATCATCCAGGATTTGCACAAATTAACCAAGGAAAAAGGAGAAAAGTGGCGATCCACATTGACTTAACCCGTAAGTCTCTTGACAATCTAAGAGAAGAAGCAAAAAAGCAAGGTCTCAGTGCTAGAGATCATGCATCACGAGCGTTAGAGTGGCTGTTTAGTGGGGATAGATCGATATTCCAATTCACACCCGCTCTACCCCCAGAACTCCTACCTAAGTGTGAGTTTGTGTTTAACACTACCTTAGGAGACACACAGCTTCTTGATGAAGTGCATGCGTTTTTAACGAAAAGAAAAGAGGAAAAAGAGAATGAAAGAATCCAAGGGCTCAAGAAAGAAGACGCCAGTATTGGAGAAACTGACGAAAGTAATGACGGAAGTTCCGTTACAATCCAGTGAAACCATTAATCATCCATCTCATTATGGTGGAGACACTGTCTATGAAACGATTAAAGTACTTGAGAATCGAATGACTCCTCAAGAATTTATCGGATTCTTAAAGGGGAATGTTTACAAGTACAATGACCGTGCCAAGGAAAAGGGAATTGAACTTGAGAATTATAAGAAAGGTCAATTCTATCAGAATTACCTTGTAAGCTTCATGGAAAGAAATCCTGGACTATGACTCCTCTAGTAACAGTTACGATTCCTACAATAAATAGAAGAGATCTCTTTAAGCGAGCTCTAGATTGCTATAGGAATCAAACCTATAGTAATCTAGAGCTGATCGTTATTGAGAGTGAATCTCGCAATATAGATCTCTTAGGCGGTCTTCCACGTTGTAGGTACACTAGAGGCAATTTCAGAAACTTAGCTGAGAAAAGAAACTATGCAGCTAAGATAGCTAGCGGAGAGTTCATCTGTCATTTTGATGACGATGATTGGAGTGGTCCTAACAGGATATCTGATCAGCTAGACATGTTTTCTAGATTTGGTGGAGACATTGTAGGATACAACAAAGTTTACTGGTGGGATAGTGTTAGGAAAGTTGCTTCACACTATCGTGGCAGTATCTGGGGAGCTTCAATAATGTATCGGCGAGAATATGCTCTTAAGAATCCTTTTGATGAGAGTGTGTATCTAGCTGAAGATTGTAAGTTCATCAACTCAGGAAGCACATCAGCTCAATCGGCGGAAGAACATATGGTCTGCACAATGCATAGTGAAAACGCTGTTAGAAACTATCATGAAGTGTTTTGGCCAATAGTTCCTTTCAAAGTCTTGCCAGAAGCATTTCGAAAGACACTGGAGATAGTATGAAGATTGTGAGACCTCAAGTTTTCCATGTAGCCCAGACAAAGATCATAGAATCTGGCATACAAGGCTACTTTGATGCGTTAGGTATTCCTGATTGGATAACTGACGCTCCAACAGATGCAGAAAAACTTATCGAAGTAATGGGACGTGGTTGTTACCGTTCTTTTCAACCTGGAATGAATAAGAATGTTCTAAAAATTCGTGAAGGAAATTCTCTTTATGTAGATAACATTCTTAAAACTAGACACGGATCTGTTATAGAACATGCTTATGATAGTTACATCTTTCTAGATGTGTCTAGAGTGTTTACGCATGAGTTAGTTAGGAATAGAATTGGAAATAGCTTCTCACAAGAAAGTTTAAGGTATGTAAGATTAGACGCTCTTAAGGGATATTTTCCAAGAGTATTTGAAGAACATGAGAAAAAAGATGAGATCATGGCCATCTTCAAATCAACCTTTGAGACACTTGAAGGAATTCAACTACAGTTAACTCAGTTATTGAGTCTTGACGAAATTAAAGATTTTGGAACTAAGAAGAAACTCACAAGTGCAATGCGTAGGCTGGCTCCCATAGGCTTAGCTACTATGATAGGATTCACAGGAAACCATCGTTCTATGCGTTGGGCTATAGAACAAAGAACAGACAGTGTAGCTGAGGAAGAAATTAGAATTGTCTTTGGTGAAGTAGCGCGAGAACAGCAAACATGCTATCCGAATCTTTATCAAGATATGAGAGTCGAGATAGTTGACGGAATTGAAAAGTACACATTCTTAAATTCGAAGATCTGAGGATGATATGACAGAACTTATTCAACATCCTGAGTTAGGTATCACTTACAGGAAAGGAACTTTTGATGAGTGGATACTTAACGAAACGAAGAGTTATTTTCCTCTTGGGTTGGATGCTACTGATAGGGTCCTGGATCTCGGCGGGCACATTGGCTGTTTTGGTTCTCGTGCCTTACTTGAAAGACCTGGTACACTACTGTGGTCATTTGAGGCTGAAGCATCAAATTACCGAATTTTGGAACTCAATGCTACTCACTTTAAATTTGGTGCGTTTTACAGGGCGGTAGTTCCCGATGAACTTGAAGGTAAAGACATTAAGATTTATGTCAATGACAAAACGAATAATGCTCTTCATAGCACGATACCTACTCGTGGTAGATCAGAGCAGGTGGTAGTAGGCATCGGACTACGAAGTATTCTCAAGGAACTTCGTCCTACTATAGTCAAGTGTGATATAGAAGGAGCTGAGTATGATTTACCTTGGGATCAACTGAACAAAGACGTAAGATACGTTGTCATGGAACTTCACTTAACAAAGCGAGGGCACAGAGACCTGGCTGCGAGGATGCTCAACACTTTCGAATACATGGGATTTAGACTTCTTAACACTCCTCGTATAGGAGAAAAGAATTGGACAACCATAGCAAAATGGAGGAAAGATGTGGGGACCTCATCCTAATCACAGTAGTGTTGAAGTATCAGGACCTGACACTAACTACTGTAGGTTCTTTTGTTTAGATTGTAAAGTTCACTTCACTACAGGTGCCATCCACAATGAAGGGATGAGATCTAAAGAAGAAATTGAGAAGTTAAGACATGAGTATAAGGAACAGGAGGAAAGATGACTGAAGGAGAATTTAAAGAGTTACTACTCCAAATAGATCCGATGGTCATTGTAGATTTTGAATCTCTTCCATATGGCGTGAGAGTGACTCCATATGGAAGAAATCCTCGAACTAATAAAATGCTTGTCGAAACTGCGCTTAGACATCTTCCACTGGGAATTTGTCTACAGTTTCCTAGTGATGAATGGGAAACAGTTTACTATCGTGATTACATGGAAATTAAGCAGCCAAAAACTTTAATTCAATATTTAAAGTTTTGGTGGAAAAACAGGAGGAAAGATGAATAAAGACCAACCATTTTTACACGTAACCCGTTTCAAAGGTAAGGGTCCTAGGCCCAAGATTGTCTGCTTATGTGGCTCAACAAGATTCTATAAGCAGTACATGCAATCTAATTTCGAAGAAACAATGAAAGGAAATATTGTTCTTTCAGTCGGATTCTTTGCTCACAGTGCTAATGAGTTGGACTGGGCAAAGAGAGAACATGGCGAAATAGTCGGGATTACTGAAGAAGAAAAAATTCAACTCGATGAACTTCACAAACGTAAGATTGATCTTGCCGATGAAATCTTGGTTATTAACGTTGATGGTTATGTAGGTTCATCTACAAAATCTGAAATTGACTACGCAATTGCTAACTACAAATCAGTACGTTGGCTGGAGGATCCAAATCGATGATTTCATTTCAGCAAGTAGTTCACTGGTGGTGTCTTACCTGCCATGGAAAAGAAAGAACACAAAACGTAAAAGAAAGAGCTCTTAGATTCACTGAAGAATCTATTGAGTTAGCCCAGATATTTCTTACAAAAGAAGACGTACTGAAGATGGTTGAGTACGTCTATAGTAGGTCAACTGGAGAGGCTCCGCAAGAAGTAGGAGGAGTAGTAATTACTCTAGCAGCCTTATGCACCGCGATTGATATAGATATTGCGAAAGCTTATGAAATAGAAATAGAAAGAGTCTGGCGAAATATTGATAAGATTCGTGAGAAGCAAAAGAGTAAGATTTCAGCGCAAATAGGAGAGTGAAATGTGGTGGGATCCTCATGCAAGATATAATCCAAATATTGCTCAGGAAGAGTGGAATGCTCTTCGTTCAGATGACAGAGTTAAATCACTCGCATCTGATATTCGAGATGTCATTGAGTCTGGCTCTGTGGGCGTTGTTGATAGCTCTGTTCTCTTCGAAATAGCTGTGGATACTAAGTGCAGACTAGGATTACCCGCTCCTTTGATACAAATGACAGGCCCTTGGGTATCTGCACTTGTTATCTGCACTTTGATTCACGCAGAATTTGAATGTGATAGTCCAATTCACGAAGAAGGTAAGACAAGATTCTCTAAGAGCCGAATGATGAATGAACCATTTACTCCTGAGAATGTGATGTTTGTTGAAGATCAATGGGGACATGGAATACCTACTCTGAAATCAGAGCAGAGAAAAGTAGAGGAAAAGCAGTATGAACTCTTCGAATTCTGATCATGAAGGAGACCCTTGTCCTAAGTGCGGGTGGCAAAGTAAGCCAGTCACTGATGCAGACAGATTTCTAGGAAGACACAATTCAAGACTGACTTGTGAAGAAGTACAACACCACTTGAAACAGTACTTAAGAATGTTAGGATTCAAAGTAGAATGAAACACAAATTATTAGGGCCTCCAGGCACGGGAAAGACGACGAGACTGCTAGAGTATCTCGAAAGAGAACTTGACAGTGGAATACCAGCAGAAAGAATTGCGTTTCTAACTTTCACTAGAGCCGCTAGATTAGAAGCACTACATAGAACAGGGAAAACAGAAAAAGAGTTTCCTTACTGTAAGACTATTCATTCTATTTGCTATCATCAACTAGGAATAGGCCGTGATCAAATAGTTAGGCCTGAGAATATAAGAATTTTTGGAAAGAAACTTGGAGTTAAGTTAACTGGCTCAGATTTGGATCCATGGATAGAAGAATATGAGAGAGGACTAGAACCAGCTACAAAAGATGATGTTCTTCTTCAAATTAATCATCATGGACGACACCGTAAAATAATGCTGCAAGAGGCTTTAGAAAATGCTCCTGATGATATTGACTTTAAATACGCGGTGTGGTTCACGAAAGCCTATAGGGCCTGGAAAACTGCTGAAGGAATTCTGGATTACACCGATCTCCTATCTAGATATGTGGAGTATGGAAAGCCTCTCGACATCGACGTTCTTTTTATTGATGAAGCTCAGGATCTATCTAAACTTCAATGGGAAGTAGTAAACATTCTAGGTCAGAAAGCAGGTACATGGTATGTTGCGGGGGATGACGACCAAGCGATCTTTAACTGGGCAGGTGCGGATAGTTCCGTATTCCAAGACTTTAGATCAGATTCAGTTGAAGTTCTTAATCAATCTCATAGGGTGTCTCGATCAGTTCACTATGCTGCTAGAAAAATTACCGACAGAATCTCGAAGAGGCTTCAAAAAGAATATGCTCCGACAGAATCTGTTGGCTCAGTACGCAACGCTGGCTACATCACCACAACAGATCTTAGTGAGAAAACCTACATACTCTTTAGGAACCACTACAGAGGAGCAGATCTTGCTAGCATCCTTAAAAGAGAAAGAATTCCTTATATAGGAAAGGGAAGTCCTGTCAATAGCAAAGAAACTCGAGTAGCTCTTTTTGCGTGGTATAACCTCTTTAAGAAAAAAGAGGAAAGCTCAGATAGACTGAAAACTCTATTTCGTTTCATGTCTGACGATTTTATTAGGCCTTCTGCAAGAGACATGATTAAGCAGAAACTTTCATTAACTATTGAGGATGTTTTCATCTCACGGCCAGACTACCACAATTGGTACTTTGCTCTACCAACTATCCCGGGTAGAGAATCTCTACCAGATCTTATCAGGCATGCTGGAGTTTTGAGATGCGCCTTGCCTAAAGTAGAGCTCATGTCAATCCACCAATCTAAGGGAAGAGAAGCTCATACAGTCATTATTGATCCTGACATGAGTCGATCAGTGTTCAATAACATGACTAAACATCCTGACGATGAGCACAGAATTTGGTATGTCGCCATGACCCGTGCGAAGGAAAGAGTGTTTTTGTTGTTACCAAACGGTGCCTTTAGTTATCGATTTTGAGAAGTAATCGAAACTCTGGTTACTAATGATTTGCATCTAGTTACGATTTGGTTGTATCTTCTTTGTAAAAGATGGTATACAATTAAATCAAGATTGAATAATTCGAAAGGCTTTCCATCGGCATGGAAATTCGCGAGGTTACTACTTACAACGAGAAAGCTCCATTCACTGGATTCGGTGTATGGATCTGCTTCGAAACTAAGTATAGAAAAGCCCTTCTAATTCATCCAGTCTTATTAACGGAGTTAGTACTCACAGAGTATGAATTCGTTAAATCGGCAGGAGACAGACTATGGCCTTTAAATGAAACTAAGACAAGCTTTAATTTCGAAAGGTTTCGTCAAAGTTTCAAAGATAGGATTAATCTGTTCATCCGAACAAACAAACCATTTCCACTTAACACAGTCGCAAGAGTAATTTCCGAGTTAGATGAAATTTCTGAGGAAGAAGCTTACCGATTCATAAAGTCCCTTGATCAAAGTGCTTGGGATGATTGCATCGAAACTTCACTCAGACTCGATAAAACTAATCGTGAGTATGCTCTTAAGAAAGATGTGGACATTCAACACATCAAAGGTCGGCCTCGTACTATAGTGGAAATTTTCAAAGAAGTCGGACCTTCTAGTATCTACAAGATCACTGAATTAGCTACTGGAAGGTTAAAGACAAAGTGCAAAATAAGTAGGACAGTGACCTACTTTGTGCATAGACTAGCCGCTGAAGGCGTGCTGGAAATAGTGGCCTAGAGCCAAGGAGAATATAGGATAATGGCAAACGAGACTGAAGTCAAGGGCAAGCAGAAGACTGGCGACAAGGTAGCGGCAGAAGCGCCGAAGGCAGCTCAGACAGCAACTACTTCGGTAGATGCTCCTGCGAAAGAAAAGAAGCCCCGCGTGGCTAAGGGTTCTGCGAGCTATCGTCTTCTGCAAGGTGTTGACGTGAGCAAGTTTTCTGGACAACGCGCAGCGGTTGTGAAGTCAATGCAGAAACTCGCTGCTGCACAGGGTGAAGACAAATTCTTCAGCGTAGCTGAGATCGCAAAGAATGTTGAAGGTCTTCAGTCGAAGCATCCGGTTGAGGCTTCTACAGAGTGGCACCTCAAGCAGATGAAGACGCTCAAGATTGTCGATGAGCATGTTACGCCGGCTCCAGCAGCTACCGAAGTTCCTGCTTCCTCAGTTGTTGCAGCTGCTTAACTTCTAGTACACAGTTTGAGTTCTCCTTACTGTGTGCTAGTCTGCGGGGTGGGTTGAGTCGAAAGGCTCCTCACCCCGTACCCCTTTAAACCAAACATCTCAGCTGATCGATTACGATCAACCTCTGGTGTGAACTTTACACGAGGATCTATGGATAATGATTCGTTCGACGCGCTTCTTCCTAGCATGGCCGTCCGCAAGTTTCCATCAATTAAAACAGCATATGGTCCTTATACTGCGAACAGAATAGCATTCATTGAATGTCCTAAATGCTTTGCTATGGATAACTTCTTTTCTCTTAAGAAAAGAAGAAAATTCAGTTCGCAATACTGTGAAGGAAATCAGCCCCCAGAAGTAAAATGCAAAACCCCTCTAGGAGAGCATACTCACATCTGTAACTGTGCTGGCGTGACAGAACAGCATCTTCACGTCTATTGTAATGTTTGTCAGTTCATTTCTTTGTGGGCTCTTCCGGAGGAAAAGAATGGCTAAGGTTATAGTTCTAGAAGGACCTGACGGTAGCGGGAAAACTACTCTTGCTGAAAAACTCCAGGCACTTGGTTGGGAATATCGCCATGAAGGACCTCCGCCAAAAGGCGCAAACGTTGTTGAACACTATCTACAGATTCTGAATCTTTCTCTGCTAAATTCAAGAAACATAGTTCATGATAGGTTGTTCGCTGGAGAAGCAGTGTATGGCCCTATTCATAGAAACTATGACGCCATAGGTGGTTGGGAAGGTTTGAAGCTATTCAAAAGACTAGCGTCTAGTCGGCCCATCTTCCAGTTTCTGTGTATGCCGAAACAGAAAGTTTTAGATGATAACTTCAGACTAAACACAGCGGATTTTGAAAGGTACGGCTGGGACAAGTTTCACAGGATATGTGACAAGTACTGGGAACTAGATCATGTGATGAATTGGAAGATCTTCGACTACACGAAGCATCATGTGGAATACGTTCTATTTCATGTGAATCAAACTTACCGATATCTTCCAAATGGAGCTATAGGTTCTCCTGCAGCTAAGTACGTATTCATTGGAGATCAGCCTAACCACGCCTCTATTGATATTCCATTTTTTGCTTTGAATGGATCTAGTGGCTATATCAACACGGCTATTTCGATGGTAAAACTAGCTGAAGAAGACATAGCATTCTCAAACGCCTTTGGTCCTCATGGAGACATAATTCATTCTCTAGAAGAAATCATTTGGAGTTTTCCTGAGATGAAACACATGTTCTTAATGGGAGGGCCGGCTAAATCATGGTTCGATCAACTTATAGGAACATGTAAGCTTCCTAAGGGTTGTAGGTTCAAGACTCATAAGATAGCTCATCCGTCCTACATGAAACGATTCAAAGGAAGTAACCCAGAATATATGGCGAACATCATCAAGGAGGTACTACGTGGCGAAATTGATCAGTGAACTCAGTATCACGAAGGCTTGGGTTACTTTGCTTAAAACTCTATTGGATGAAGGTAAAGAGTATTCACCTAGAGATCAGAAGACAAGGGAAATCCTTAACGTTTCTGTTGAAGTTAAATGGGGTCTTGAGAACATTATCATATCTCCTGTTAGAGATTTGAACTACAAATTCATGGTAGCTGAATGGATTTGGATCATGGCCGGTTTAAACGGTGTTGACATTATAGCGAAATACAACAGTATCATGAGAACTTTTTCAGATGATGGGCACATCTTATCAGGTGCGTATGGACCGAGACTTATGCCTCAAATTCCATACATAGTGGAGACACTCAGAAAACCTGATTCGAGACAAGCAGTAGCTACGATCTGGACACCTAGTCCTTCTGATTCAAAAGATATTCCCTGCACTATTTCTGTGCAGTGGCTTATACGTAAGAATGATGTTGGACATAGACTTCATGCAATAGTTAATATGAGAAGTTCAGATGCTTGGCTTGGTCTTCCATACGATTTTTACACGTTCAGTCAAATTACGAATTGGATAGGTCTTCGTACTGGCTGTATCGTAGGTTCCGTAACATTCAATTTAGGCTCTAGTCACTTGTATGAGAAAGACTGGAAATCAGCTTTAGAAGTTATTGCAGATAAGAAACTAAGTACTCAAAGTTCTCCTGATTTTGCTTATGAGAAGTATCTAGCCATCACTCATAAAGATTTTGAGAACATGCTAGACATTCCAGACAAAATGTTTAAGGAAGGTCCCGAGCCATGGATTTACTATGCTCAGATTCTAGCCAAGCCAAAACAGCAAGCATTGGAGGTGCTTCATGTCCTTGCGGATAAGTAAGGTACTTTACTTCTTTAACATTCTAGATCAGGTTGCTTCTAGAAGTACATGCGTTAGAAGAGCAGTAGGAGCGATTATCACAGATGAAGAAGGACATATTCTCGCCACAGGATACAATGGTCCTCCGAGCGATTTTGATCATTGCACTGATCACCCTTGTCGGGGTGCTGGAGATAAGCCCGGAGATACGTCAAACTGTATGGCAGTTCATGCTGAGCAAAATGCGTTACTTCAATGTCTTCGACCTGAATTAGCTCATACGATGTACTGTACTTGTGTTCCGTGTTTTGTCTGTGCTAAGATGATTGCTAATACGAAGATCAAAACTATTTTCGCTAAGCAGTCGTATGCTGACGAACGCGGACTGGATGTTCTTCTACTAGCTGGGATCGTGATTGAGGTAGATGGAATAGTATATGGCAGGGATTAAGCCAAAACCCGGTATGGTAGGGAACTTGTTCTCAGGTCACCATCCAGATACAGGGTGGAAAGCTCCTGTCGAACTACCTTCTTTTTCTAGTTATCCGATGGATCTTCATTTTGGATTTGATTCTGAGTACAAAACAATAACACACAATGCAGTTGATTCACAAATAGCTGGAATTTCTATCTGTACTCCTGATAAGAAAACTTATTATTTCCCAGTGGGTCACCGAGGCGGAGGAAATCTAGATGAGAACGTCGTTCGTCGTTGGTCGAAAAATGAATTGCGAGGAAGACATCTCTCTATACTCAATGCTAAGGGAGATTATCAAGCCATTACGCGTTGGGGAGTGGACTTTGAAGAACTTGATTGCAAGTTACACGATCCCGCGTTTAAGGCCGCGTTACTAGACGAAAATCGAAGGAGATACAACTTAGAAGAACTTTCCCAAGATATTCTTGGAAAGGGGAAAGTAGATTCAGGGGTACGACCCACAGACATCTTTGATTGTTCAGCAGCTGAGATTGGTCCATATGCTGAGAATGACGCTAAACTACATTTAGAACTAGATCTTGGGCAGCAACCCGAAATCGATTCTCAAGGCTTAAATGCCGTCTGTGATTTAGAAGATCAGTTGATTTTCTGTACGGCTTCGATGGAGGCAACGGGAGCTAGGATAGATGTAGCTAAACTAGATCGCTGGATCAAAGAGGTTGAGTTAGCTCATCAAGAAGCTATATTGTCTATCTGGAGGGCTACAGGATTAAGGGTTAACCCAAACTCTCCGAAAGATCTTCGAAAAGTCTTTGATATGCTTAGTATTGAATATCCAAGATTTGAAGAAGAACTTGGCGGCGAAGTTACTTTTGGCGAAGAGTACATCTCTCAGGTTGATCATCCTGTAGTTCGAGCCTGTATAGCGGCACGTAAGCTTCATTCACTGAATTCGAAATATCTGAAGAAGTATCGTAGACTCTTAGACTTTAAGAACATTCTACGATACACTCTTCATCAACTTCGTGGCGATGAGTACGGCACAGTAACTGGACGTTACGCTTCCTCTGGAGGACGTGATCAAAGAGGTTGTAACATTCAGCAGGTAATGAAGGTCGAAAATCAGTTAGAGGAAGCAGAGATCGCGGCATGGATTGTCCGTGAACTCTTCATTCCAGAAGACGGAGCTTTGTATGTTGCTGCAGACGCAAGCCAAATTGAATTTAGGTGGTTCGCCCATTACTCTAAGAGCGAAAGACTTATCCGTGAGTACAACCTTGATCCTACCATGGACTTTCATCAACTCGTTGCCAACCTCCTCGGTCAGAAAAGAAAGGACGCTAAGCATAACAATTTCGGTAAACTCTATACCATGGGAATACCAAAGCTTGCCAGAAAGCTTGGACTGCACTGTAATTGTGGATGCCCCGTAGATACCCAGTGGGATAGAAAAAAGCACACCTCTACCTGCCGAATGCACAAAGCATTCGAGATTGCGGATCAGTATGATGAACGTTTTCCAGAAGCTAGAAATCTTTCTAAAGAAGCAATGTCGGTCGCTAAAAATAGAAAGTATGTGCGTACGCGAATGGGTAGACGAAGAAGATACCCAGATGGCCAACGTCTCCATACGGCCCTTAACGCTATCATTCAGGGTACCGCCGCTGACACACTCAAAGTCAAGCTTCTGGAGACATTTAGAAACCGTAGATTTCTTACAATCCTACTTAGAGCTACAGTTCACGATGAACTCGACGGTGACATACGTAATCCGGAGAGAGTCAAAGATTTCAAAGAACTGCTTGAAGCCCCAGATGAAAGGATCAGTTGTCGGGTTCCACTCTTGTGGGACGTTGCTACAGGGAAAAATTGGAAAGAATGTACAGAATGACAGATAAATTGAGAACAGAATACGCAAGTCTGAACGATGATGGGAGTATAACAATTCATGGAATTCAGAAGGAGAAATCGATGTTTCTTGACAATGTAAAATGGGAAGCTTTAACGAAAAAAGAAGCAGAAGACATTTGGAATGAAATGTCAGGAGCTGAAAAAGAAGTTCTTCTTCAGTTTCGTTCAGGTATCAAATGGGATGGTTTTATCTCCAGTAAGTATGGTAGAGATAGTTTAATCTCTGCAGGGTTAGCTATGAGATTTGAGGGGTTTTCTACGATTTCTAACCACGGGTTAATTCTGCTTCAGACCATAGGTAAACTAGACTGTCTCACAAATGGAGAGGTAAAGTGAAGGAACTTCCAAAGAACACTGGACCTGAGATACTAGCGCCAGGAATACCTCTTCCAGAATTCAGGACCTGGCATCCTGATCATGTGTTTAGAAAAGCAGGATATGTCAATAATCCTGATACTTGTAGACACAGAATTAAAGGCTACACACCAGCAGATGGTTGGTGGTGCAAAGAGTGTGGAGAGGAGCTTAAGGACTTAAAATGAAGATACTCATCACAGGGTACACGAATCGCATGTTCGGTTCTACGAGAATCCGTAGAGATTACGTAACTTTCGTATATCTCCTAGAAGAAATTCTGAAGGAAATGGGTCATGAGGTTCATAGGATAGCTATAGACATAGGTGAGAACATAGAGTATGTCTATGACTATGCATTTCTAGGCCTAGCTCCTCTGAATTCAATAACTGCCGGTAAGGTTCCTGAGACTCACTACGTAGCCAATATCATGGGTAGTAGATTCTGTTGGTTTGCAGATGATTGGAGTTTCTGTAATTTCGGTAAGTCTGCTAAGTATGCTTTGGGAAGATGGGGAGATTACCTAAGCTATAAGAATTTCCCATATAAAGAAAATGTTCTCGAAGACACACGAAAGTCTATTGATCTTCTGTCTAGGATAGACAACGCAGGAAACAATGCACCTGTACTAGCCCCCATGTTTCCTTGGGGAGATCACGATTTTTTGATGAGGGAGAACATACATGCACATCTCCATACAGTTGACCCAAGCCATTGGCTCAAGTACCCTTCAGTCACAGTGCCTGAGCCTCATGAAAAACAAAGAAAATGGGTTATGGCTGCTTTATCCAATCACTCTTCTTGGATCAATAGACAACGATTTAGTTTCCCCGTGGAATATGTTGGAAACAAGAATCTTGGAGCACAACTTACAGAAGATCAAACTGTCCAGCTTTTCGCTGACTGCTTTGGGATTCTTTCAGCAGGATACCCAAGCGCAGGATCTGGTTGGTGGAGAACGCGCTATCTTAATGCGGTATGGGCAGAAAGTCCTGTGTACTCTGATCCAGCCGACGCGGCCACTATGGGAGAATCTTTTCGAGGAAATCCGCAACAGTTTGAGCAAGAATACGGACTCCCAGAATATACTCGTCGAGTTGAAGGTCAGCGTGACTGGCTCAACACAAATTTAAGTACGAAAGAGCAGGCCATGGAAACGTTGGAAAGGTTGATGAAAAAGTGAAGTACGCTATTGTAATTCTACTCGAAGGAATCTTAACACTTTGTTCTTATGCCTGGTGTTTCTTTGTTCACTGTTGGACAGAGTGGGATAAGATTGAAAATGGATGGATGTGCTCTAGATGCAGTAAAAGGTGGTTAGAGTGAGAGAGAACTACTTCAATGCGACGTTCTCTAATAGAGTGAAACAAGAGATAGGCGGCACTGTGATCAAAAGCAGTGACCGCACTACTCTTGGTTTACCTGATTCATACCATGCATTTTCAGGGGTAGTGACGTTCTTTGAAATAAAGATTAATGAAGCAAAAGACGCTATACAGATTCATGACGGTGTTCCGTCTTGCCAGCCCTGGGATGCTGTAAATGATCTGCGCCAGTACGAAGTTTGTAAACGCCTGGCCCGGTGTGCAACCGTTTTATATATTATATATCATCCAGTTGCTTGCACAACCGCCTTGATACCCCTGGATTTACTAGCGTTATACAATAGAAAACGTAATGACAATCCTTTAATCTGGCTACCCAAGGGCCCTTATCTCGTAGACGGGCATGGCGTAGAAACCTTTAACCGAATCAGACTGGAGAAACGAAAGGAACTGTATGATCGCCTTAAAATTGAACAGTCAGGAGCAGATGCTTAAAGATTTCCATAATAAGTATGGGCATCTTGTAAGCGAAACACCGACACTAGATATTCCGATTGAAGTAAAACGTTTGCGTGTTTCTTTGATAGTTGAAGAAGTCAGAGAGACACTGATGGCCATGGGATTTCCAGTACAAATTGATATTGGAGATTTTGATCCAAGTCTAGAAAACATTTCTGAGATAGCAGATGGAATAGCTGATTCTGTTTATGTTCTTGTGGGAACTGACGTATCATACGGTATTCCAGCAGATAGAATCTTTAAAGAAGTCCATCTGTCTAACATGACAAAGACGGTGGCCCCTGTGGAACCGGGTCAGAAATATGGGACAAAAACTCCAAAGGGACCTGATTTCGCGGCTCCTGATATTGAAGGTATTCTTCACTACCCAGATCAGCCGACTGCTCTGGAGATTAAGGTGGCCCTTGAAAATGCGTAGAAACACAAGAACGCCCTGCACCTCCGAAGAGATGCAGGGCGTAGTACGTGTCTAACAAGGAGAATATAGTATAATGGTGCTATACACGTACTCTTAGCAGGAAGATTCCCGCCTTAAGGCTTCTTATACTTATTGATCTCAACATCCGCATCAGCGATTCCAGCATTGTTAATAGCGTCCGCCTTTGCTAAAAGTTCTTCTGCAGGAGGCAAAGTAGCATCCTTAAGTTCAGCCCTCAAAACGTTGTAAGACGCAATTGCCTGTGGTAGATAAGTCAACAGTTGTTGAGCAATCAAAAGACCTGTGGCTGGATTCACTGACCACCTCCCAGAATTGTTGAGATACTCTGAATACCGAGTTTCACCGCACTGATTACTGATGTGAATGTGGATCGTGCTTTATCTGATTTGAGTTGGAGTACTCCCTGCGAATTCAAATCATCCACTGTATTCACTGCAGTATCAGCACACTGAACAATTCCAGCAGTAGTAGTTGATGTTCTGATACATGAATCCAATGTGTTGTCTAGCGTAAAGATAGCCTTGAACTGCTGCTCAAGAAATACATGCTCTTCTTGGGTAATGACGATGCAGCCCTTACCATCAGGATTACTTACCAAGCAAGATTGTCCTGAATTAAAGACCATGATTTCGGTGTTCTGTGCTTGCTTCACAAATGTTGCAACGTTTTTAGCGACATTAGCTGCTTTCTGCTGATTAGTGCCAGACGGACAACCTGCAAGCAGGAGTACGAAAGGTACTAGAAAGAAAAATTTCTTCATTGTTTTTTCTCCGTCGGCGTTTCAACTGCGACAGGTGGTACAACAATCGGTGAGGTAGATTCAATAGTGACAGATGAAGTCGCCGAAGGCTTCGCGTCATTTGAAATCAAACCGAGCCACACCTTTAGAGTAGCAGCAAGACAAGTAAGTCCCGCACCCCAAATAGCAAGTCGATAGTCAGCTGCTCCCTGATTGGCGGCTTGCTTAATAGCTTGAAGAGCAGCTAGAAAAGCCGAGAGTGGACCTGTCGTCCCGAGAAGTGCTGTTAGGATGCCTTGAACAGTTGACTTCCAGTTTACTATTGCCTTCTCAAAAAATACTCCCATTCTATCTCCTTACCCCCGCTAGCATTATTGACGTGTTCCGTTTAATGTTGTTGGAGAAGGTGGCGTGCCTGCCGTGCCTCCTCCTGATGTAGGGTCCGGCAACATTAGAAGATTTGATGGGCCAGATTCTCCTCCTCCACCAGTACCCGTTCCAAAGGTGTTATAGGCCGTCACAGCAAAGCAGTAAGTAGTACCAGTAAGAAGATTAGGAACTACCCAATTTGGTTGCGTAGCAGGAATACTATCCTGAGCAAGTTTCCATGTAGTTTGTGAAAATACAGGGCAAGATGCTTGAGTAGAAGTTAGAGCAATCTGATAGACACGAAATCCAACTGGAATAGTAGTTGTTGGCTCAGTCCATTTCAGTGATGCTGTTTGCGTAGCCTGTGCTTGAACAGCAAGTGAAGCTACCGCTAAAAGAACTACGGCAAGAATTTTCCTCATAAGACCTCTTTCAGATTAAATTATACGCTTTTGTGAGTTTCGTCGTATATGGAATATCTGAAGTCTTATGACCTGCATTCCATATTTCGCCGATTTCATCCAAAGAGATTGGACGTTGATGTGATACATAGCCATTAAACCAGGCTACAAAATCCTGAGCACAGGATTCCAGATTAGTAAGTAACTCATCAGGAGTTCTGGTAGGAGAAAAGTTAAAGAACATCATCTGCCATGGACCAAAACTTGAGGCTCCATGTCTATCAAACTTGGCTACGGCCTCCTGTACTTTAGGACTTTTGTTATACCAGTAGCCATTTACGTAGTAGACTGGTTCGAATCTAGGTCCACAATCGTGTCCAGCGAATTTAGGATCGGCGCCTCCAGATTCCACAGCAGCTATAGCCAACATAACTTTAAAAGAGTCCAGGGAAGATACTACTTTTAATTGAGGAGAAAATTCATGACATGCGGCTATAACGTCTACTGTGCTAAAGGAATTCAATTCTGATGATCCTTTCTGCGCTGATTCTCACCTTGATTCTCATAGTTTTGAATCTGATTTTCAGTACCTTGAGTTTTGATCTGATTGATTGACTTGTTCTGTTGCTGAATGATTGTGGTTAGAGTATCTATCGAGTCTTGCCTTCTAGAGTCCTTTACCATGAGATAAACCTGAGCCAATACTAAAAGTAATCCAACAAAGGCTATGAGCTTATCAGTTACTCTGCTAGTTTTTCGCTTCTCCGCCTCTTGTCCTTTCTCTTCTCCTTCTTCTTTGGCTCTTAACAGGACTATCCGTTGGACATCTTTGGCAAGGCCCGATATCTGATCTGATAATTTTTCTATCAGACCGATTTTAAGACCATCACCAATCAATGGATTCAATTTCAACTCCAGTTCATGTTGCTTAAGAATGAGAGCTTGGGTGGTATTTTTGAGAGAGTGTATGTCCTTTCTATTCTGAAGATGTTTTTCACTTAAATCTTCTCGGAGAACCTCTAGCTCAGAACATCCATCCATATCATCTCTATGAGGCATCTAGTTTTTCTCCTCAAATAAGTAATCCATACTAGTAACTCGGGTACCAAAGGCTTGTTCCGGGATCATAGATCATCTCCAACACTCGATTCACGACGGCGGTCGTAGCTAACGCTATGTTCCCGCCTGTCGCGGTAAGGAATGCGCCATCGGGAATGATCATGATCTTGCAGGACCAACCGGCTGCGGTGCACCCGGTTGGTGGCGTGATCGTGCTAACTGTCGCCGTGCCGGTCACATGGAAGACGGGCGAAGTTGGGGCAATCGTCGTAGCAGAAGCAATCGCCGTTTGAGTCGGCTTCGCATCAGTTCCTGCCATCTTGGTAATCGTGATCGCCGAGTTGCCGAAATCCTGACAATTTGAGCAGTTGTCCGTTACACCATTGCCCCACATCCACTGGTTCGACTGCGTAACAGAGTTAGAGCCAGCCGAGATTCCAAAGTAACCAGAGTTATTGGAGTTGTTGTTGAGGCCCGCAAAAGCACCATACGCTACGGTTTGAAGCGCGGAGCCGTTACTGTTGCGCATAGCCTGATATCCATGCACGACATTGAGACCGCCGCCAGCGTTACCGAGTGCGAATACACCGGACACATCGTCTTGATTGAAGCAACTCGCAGACGGACTGAAGATCGTGGTCGAGCCGCATACCGTACTCACTCCAGCACTAAGGAACGAACTGTTCGTGATGTCGTTGTAAATGAGGGAGGCAGTGTTCGGGTTCATCAGCAGCCACGTCGTGCTGCCTGCATCGTAAGAAAGAAGATACGTGGTGCCGGTGTTGATATCGGCACCAGCGAGCGGTCTGGTATTAGAACCAGATCCCTTAACAATCGTTTTCGCACCAAGACCATTCAAATTAAGAGTTGGAGTAGAGCTAGTGTTTCTGCCCCCAAATCTTGCCAGAATGGTGAGCCCACTCGTCAACGAAGTTACCGTGGGAGAAGTGGAAGGTATGACATAAGTAGTGGTTGATCCACTAGTATCTGTACCGAAAGGAACGGTGCCTGCCGTTGACGCGGTGGTGACACCAGTTTGCTGAATGTTCAAATTGGTGCCGTCATAACAAGTCAGCAACGGCTTTCCTGTTGGAATCAACGACGCTGTAAGAGTGGTAGTCCAACCAGACGACCCCGGTACCGCCACGGGCTTTGCACCAGACCCGTTCGGGTTGATCGTGAGACCTGTGCCGCTGTTCGTTGTCGTCGTCTTGTATACGAAGCAATTACCCGACGCCAAAGTGTATACGTTCGAAGTGTTGCAAGACTGAGCCGTTCCGCTGCCGCTGGAGTCTGAGCAAACCTGCACATCCATACCACTAATATTGAGCGTTGCTTCAGTCGAGCCACCGTTGTGATTTACGGCTGTTCCAGACCCACCACCGCCACTACTGACCTGAGGATTTTGCAACTGCCAAGTAGTTCCTTTTCTCACTACAGAGGCAACTGCGGATGTTGATAGATCACCAGCGGCAACGGCACTGCCACTCATGAGAGTTACGGTGCTAGCACCAATGCCATTGACGTTTATGGTGGGTGTGGTCGTGGTATTACTTGCAGATGGGAGAAACCGCACGGTTAAGCCATCAGCATAAGTAGCAATAGTTGGTGACAAAGTTACTGAGTAGGCATCGGCTGTATTTGTAGACGCAGCGTATTGTGCTCCTGAGATCTGTGAAGCTGTTGGAGTACCACCAGCCGCAAGATTTCCGCCCGGTGCTCCAGCGCGATCTACCCATGATTGAAGCACGCCGTTTTCATCGACCCACTCAGTTACGTGTGCACTCTGATTAGCTGCGAATGAGGGGCGCACCGCAAATAGTCCGTAGTACCTGTCACCGTTATCGATGGACGTACAATGACGGCCCGGTGTAAGCGTATAGTTCACTGAGCCCAGTGGGGGTGTTACTCCGGTCCACACACGCATACCGGTGAGACTGCCAGCGCTAGGCACAAACGTGGTCATACCGTCTGGTGCGGTCCACGGTGGAGTCGATGTTGCGTTGCTCAAATTGGTGCAACCTTGTGTACTGAAGCTGATCAGTAAATCTCCCGGTGCTGTGATCAGCATGTTCTCAGTCTGCTTCTGAAAAATTATGAACTGAGGCAGTACGCCAAACGCTGTCGAAGCTTCGAACGGTGTCGTCTGGTTTAGATTCGAGAACTCAATCCAAGTTGTAGTGCTTGCCGCTGGTGAAATTGTAAGCGTCTCGGTACCGCCCACCACGTTCTTGATTGCTGTACCAGAGACTGTGAATCCTCCACCTGTGCCGAGTGTTTTGTTGATGGTTGCTTCACCACCAGACAGAGTGGCGACAGAGGCGTTGTCCATGATGACGATAAGTGAACGCCCTGCCGTTACAGATATGGCCGCAGAACCACCAGTGAACGTACCACTGTTAGTGATGATGTTTGAGTTTGGATTGCCCACGGCATAATACCTCTCACCAACTTTAAGGTACCCACCAGTGAGAACATTTTGCGGTCCCGTAGAATGTGTATTTGAATTTGTGAGTACATCGACCTTTGTTGCATCAACATCTGTAATCGCCGCGCTCTGTGTCTTGTCTACAGTGAGCAAGCCAGACGTGCCCGGCAGCAAGTTTGGCGCAGGGTTAGGTATACGATCTGCTGCTTGCAGATTCGTGTATGCGTTGAGTGTGTTGCCAGCAACGTTGAAGTGCGGCGACGACTCATACACACCATCGATGCCGTTCTTGTAAACGCACGCATGGTGTACGCAGAACGGAAAACCAAAGCCCGGTGTGAGATTACCTTTTGACTCAGGCCACCCGCCCCAGAGATCAGCCGCACTAATGTTGTATCCGTCACCTTTCAGTTCGTTAATGATAGAAACTTGTGCTTCAGATATTAAGTTGTCGAGACCGTTGTACCCATCACCCGCAGGCGGCATAATACTTTGCACAACTTTGGGTTGCGACATACCATCCCAACCGATCGGCTTAGGGGTAGTCACTTCGATTGGACAGAATGAACCCGATGTAACAGTCACGTCAAACTTGTGCTGAGCGGTACCAACTAGCAGGAACCTCTTAGCCCACCATGCCTGCGCATAGTGCACGGTGCTGAACGCGCCGCCGTCACCGCTACTAACTGATCCAGCCGCCACACCATCAATAGATATATTGGCTGTTGCCGTGCCCGGTGTGCCGTCTATAAGGTACGTAAAGTCGAGTGCACCCGATGCAGGCATAGTAGTGAACTCCATCACGGCGCCAGACGTGCCGCACTTGGCGTAGCCTGCACGAAACGGCGCGATAGACGGGTTCCAGAATAGCAACGTGTCGCCAGTGATAGCAGCCGTTGTAGACGCTGACAATGTAACCGCGCTGCCTGTGATGACAGTGACGTATGTTCCAGACGGTATCGAGTTTGGGTTTGTGGTGTCCGACACGCGCCAGTAATGCGCTATGCTGCCCGGTGTGGTAATCGAGCCAGACGCAGCACCGCTTGCCCATGTTCCGCTCACAGTCGTTGACGAATTGGTAGGATCAAAATTTGTCCACGTACCTGACGTCGTTACCGATGATGTAGATTGCGCAGGAATGCGGCCAGATCGAGGCGTGCCAGCATAAGATACAGCCGCTCTGATTGTGCCGACAATGGTTGAAGGCCCATCGGCAATCGTCCCCCATCCAATCGAGTGAGCCCAGTTAAGCCAGTCGCCAATTCCGCAGTTAAGAAAGTAGGTGTTCTGACGATTATCAGCAGGGTCTTCCCACGCATAGAGTTGCGTGTTATACACATCTAGACAAGCAGCATTACCAGAGTTAGGAATGCCGCCGCTATTTGAGTAGCGAGTGCCAGGGTACGGATAGTCACCCGTGCTCAACGGTTGTGTGCTTTGCTGATTGAAATTTGCAAAGATCATTTCGACCGTAGAGTTGAGAGGTGTTCCTTCTTTCCAAGTCGAAGTTGTCTTGTCACAATTAAAATATTGATAAGGAGTGACGTCAAGACGAAGAGATGTTTGACCCCAGTTTGCGTTCGCCGGGCCAGGACAGTCAAAACTTCCAGTGCCATTAACAGGGGCTCCTGAAAGAGTAATAACACCACCGATAGAGGTAGAATCACCAACTAAGTACATTCCGTTTCCGCGGTTGTACTTACTGTCAGGTGTTACTGTGCCTGATGTACCAGGTGATGGAATAGAACATGTTCCATCAGATTTAAGGTATCCAGTGCAACTACCCCATAACCCAACTATATCACCAAAAACGGCGTTCCTGGAGGCTAGAGTTGTGGTATTCCAAACAATACCAGGTAAGGTTGGAAAAGTAGCTCCTCCACCTCCCCCACCACTACCGCCAACTGCATGCCAAGAACTAATGCCATCACAAGCATACTGAGTCCAAGGAGATGTAGTAGTGTCAAAGTCCATCTGACCTTTATTGTTAGCGTTGCAGATAGCACTAGGTGAACCTAGAGACAAAATAGGCTGATACGCTAACTTAAGTCCAGAAGTCTTTAACCCACCAAGTAACTGATCAAGAAGATTAAAGTTGTAGTTAAGAGGTAGATTCCAATTAGTTGACCCAGCAGCCGGTAGTTCTAAACCTACATTTGGAGTAGTAATTGTCTGAGCACTAAGGGAAATTGTAAACATGAGTAGAAGCAGCAAACTTATCTTTTTCAAGCGATTTCTCCTTAGTTACCTAAAGCCCAGACTACTGGACTAGCTGGATCATAACCATGATCAGGAACTCTCTGCATAGCAACTGAAACGCCAGTAGTACTCTTAGAAATGAGAGTAAAGATTGGCATCTTAGTATCATCTGTTGAAGATGACAATGTTCCTACATTAGCGGACAAACAACTCGTTGGAAATGGAATTGCGAAGTTAACTGTAAAAGGACCGGGAGAGACACTTTGAGAAGATCCTGTTACGTACTGAAGAATTGCATTTCCGAACAGAGATCCAAATTTAATATAGCCAGAAGTAGATCCTAAACTAAAAGCAATTCCTAGACTACTTAGAAAGGCTCTTACCCATGCGGTTGTAGCTGCTGAGGTACTATTATCTCCTACAGAAACAGTAGGAAACCTAGCGGCAGCTGGAGTGCCTCTTTGATTAATAGGGGTACTAATAATACCAATGTCACTTACCACAGGAGACATTGGAAAGAATGAAGTTCCTGAAGCATCTACTTCTACTGTATAGTCACTTATAGAATTAGGAGTAGGATCAGGTTGCCAAGATCCAGACCAAGTACCTGGGAAAGTAACAGTTCTTCCTCCAGTAGCGTCTTGGGCAAAAATAAATCTAATAAATTGTCCTGGAACAAAACCAGATATGTTAAGTACAGTGTTTCCATTTAAAGGAATTTCGAAACCATTGTACTTAGAACAATCCAGATTAACAGTCGAAGACCATGTTACAAATTGTATCTCAGCCCTGAGATCATTATTAGTTAGAACAGCAGATAAAATACTTGCCAAAGTAGACAAATTCCCATCTTGCATGTTATAGTTTTTTGTAGCCATCATCTGAGCAAAAGCCGCTACAAAAGTACTTACTTGGTAGAACAACTTATTTCCAGTTAAAGAAGGAAATACGTTTCCTGTCGGAGCTCCACCAACTCTTTGAGCGTCGGCCAAGTAAGCAGCGTCATTCTCCTGATTAGTCTGAGAAGGATTCCACTGTAGAAAATTATTAGTTCCAGGCATCTCTTAGCTCCACTTGCCAGTATCCCAACCGGCGACGAACGCATCGTCTCTGTCGAATCCGAAGAACGGAAGGCCGCCAACGAAGTAATTATACTTGACTCCTTCAGGCCTAGGAACAATCATGTCATTTGTGATCAAGTCTTGAATTATTGAAGTAAAAGTTCCTGTGAGAATAATGTTAGCGCTCATGTTCTGATTGTCTTGAATGATGATGTAACCGCCAGCAAATAGTTGGGACCAAAGAGGATAGAGACTTCCGATTTTTCCATCCCATTGATTATTTGCTATGGTAGCTCTGATCAGAAGTCTATATGTAACGTCATCTAGAATAGGACTAATACTAAAGCTAGGCTGAAATGGAACTACTCTAGAGACACCGACTATCTGGCCTAAAACATCTAATTGAACACCGACAGCTACATCAAGATCAAAAGCGCCTTCGATGTCTACTAGGCAGTTAGAAATATCATTCAAGATGTTCAGCGGTGTTTGAAGCCACTGTTTAAAAACATCAGCAGAACTATACTCAGAAGTAAGTAAATCTAAGTAATAGCTCACAGGAAGAATTTGAACTGGTGTTGTACTCACACTACACCACCGTAATGATTACGTTAGCTGGGATTCCTTGAGCTACTTCCCAGAAGTTAAGAACAATATCAGTTGTTCCTACTGGACTAGGAGCTACTCCAGTAGTCATAACTGTGACCTTATAATCTGGAGCTAAAAGACTCTTATTCACAGACATTGCAACAGCCATAAGAGCATTGAAGATAACAGCTTCTCCAATTTTAAGGCCATTCAAATAGGTTGAAAGAGCGCTTACGATGTCATCTTGCATCGCAGAATTAAAGGCTGAAGTAAGTCCATGAACTGAAAGACTTATGTAGATAGCGACATAACTTGGTCTGATGAAACTTATTGGCGTAATGTTACCTGAATTAGGATCAGTAACATTTACGGTCAGCATCGCCGTAGCAGTAGCCGCATCTGTATTGCAGCCAATACCTTTGTTGTTATATATAGAGGTAGCTACAGCAAGATCAGTTCCACCTTCAACTACACAAGTAATTGAGTGTCCTGTGTTTCCAAACACGTCAGTGACATTAGTTTGATTCTCAATTACATTGATTCTCGTAACGCCAGGGACCTGAAGAAGATCTCCTATAGTGCCAGCCAATCTAGTCAATGAAGGCAATGCTACCGAAATAGCCTGCCTAGATCTTAGTTGAGAATCTGCTTCTGGAATATTTCCTGGAATAGC